>Ga0316220_1002096_pt1 | contig 19290 bp, 14 predicted proteins | sample TBH18005metaG_FD_203632 | JGI IMG/M metagenome (GOLD analysis project Ga0316220, IMG submission 203632) | Freshwater microbial communities from Trout Bog Lake, Wisconsin, USA - TBH18005 | ecosystem: Environmental > Aquatic > Freshwater > Lake > Hypolimnion/Profundal zone | place: USA: Wisconsin...
ACGACGAGACGCTGGAACGGCCGGCGGCAGAGTTGGTGGAAAAGGATTTGAAGGAATTTGCCAACGGCGGCGCGAAATTCGCCGTCGCGCAAATCGAAACCGTGGATCGCACGCGGCTGGACGGCGTGCACCTGAAACAGTTTGCCGTCGCCTTGCGTGAGCGGCGCGAACGCGGCGGCTGGGATTTCGCGGCGTTGTTGATCACGGATATTTTTCGCGGCGACAGCGTGGTTTTGTTCGACGCCAAAACCACCGCGCTGGCGCAACAGCTCGGTGCCAGTGGCGAAGTCTGGGCCGGCTGCGTCTCGCGCAAAAAACAATTTCTGCCGGAGTTGCTCCGGCGGTTGAACCACGGGCAAATCCGATGATCACGCCACCGACCGAAAATCCATTCCATTCGCTGCCACTCGAAGAGCGGATCAAGATTTCCTATCTCAATTTGGAGCGGATGCGTCGGCCTAACGGTGGTTACGTTGCTAGCCCCTACAACGCCGAGGACAACGCCGGCGACGCCTACAACGTGTATTGGATTCGCGACATCATGTATGCGACCTATGCGAACGAATATCTCGGCTGCTACGACAAGATGGTGGAGAGCTTCCGGCTGGTGCTGGAAATTTTCAAGAAGCACCACATGAAGTTCGTGCAGGCGTCGATCATCAAGCCGCATTTGCTGCACCAGCGCGGCCTGTTCATGCCGGCGCGCGTCCATCCGACCACGCTGGAAACCATCACCGACGAATGGGGCCATCACCAGATGGATGTGTTCGGGCTGTTTATGTATAAGCTCGGCGACTTGGTGAAAAAGGGTTTCGGTTTCCGGTTCACCACCGAGGATTATTATTTGATGGGCAACATTCGGAACTACATTTTCAACATGGGTTTCGAGGCGGATTTCGGCGTGTGGGAGGAAGGCCCGGAGGAACATTCCAGCAGTTTTGGTGCGGTGCTCGGTGGGTTGACGATGTGGTTTGATCAAGGCCATTACGACTACAAATATCGCGGAAAAATCCCCATCGCGCATCTCGTGCCGGTGAGCGAGCGGATGATTGCCGAGGGCTACGGCGCGCTGACTCGGCTGCTGCCGCAGGAATCGCCCAACCGGCCTTTCGACCTCGCGCAGTTGAGTCTCATCTGGCCTTACAACATCGTGGATTTCGAGACCAAAAAAATCCTGCTCGCCCAGATTGAGGAGCATCTTGTCGGTGCGCATGGCGTTACGCGTTATCCCGGCGACATTTACTGTGGCAAGGGCTTGCACCCCGGTCAGGATGGCCCGGCGCAATGGCCACTCGGCCTCGCGTGGTTGGCGATTTGCTATGGTAAGATGGCTGAAGCCGGCGGTGAATTTGATTTGTCCCGCAAGCGCGTCCATTTCAATTGGGAGGAACGGCAGCATTTTTTTAACAAGGCGCTGGAATATTTCAGCCGGCTGGAAAAAAACATGACGCCCGACGGTGCCGTGCCCGAAATGTATGTCGGCGGCCAGCCCGGGCACAACACGCCACTAGCCTGGGCGCAGAGTTTTCACATCGTCGCCGCGCAAGTCCTGCTAAACCTCGCCCACGCGCATCCGGCGTATTTCAAAATTCCGGCCAACCTCCGGCTGGGCCACCACTGACGCTTATGAAACCGATTCTGCCACTCTTCATCATGATTGACGCGATGGGCTGGGAAATTTTGCGCAACGATTCCTTCGGCAAAAATTTCGCGCCAAACCGCAAGAAGCTGGAATCCGTTTTCGGCTACAGCTCCACCTGCGTGCCTTCGATTCTTTCCGGCCACTGGCCGGACGAGCATTACAACTGGTGTTATTTTGTTTATGACCCGAAAAATTCACCGTTCCGCTCGCTCCGCTGGATGCGCTGGCTGCCGACGGCGGTGACGGGCCGCCGGATTTTCCGCCGCTACCTGACGAAGTTCGTCAAGGTGCAGCTCAAGTTTCGCGGCTACTTCGATCTCTACAACATTCCGTTCAAGTTCATCCACCTGTTCGATTTCACGGAGAAAAAAAGCCCGCTCCAGCCGAAAGGCATGAATCGCGGGCCGAACATCTTTGATTTCCTCGTCGAAAACCAGATCCCATATTTCGTCACCGACACCACGAAATCCGAGGAGCAGAACCGCGACGACATCATCGCCGCCATCGCGGCCGAGCGCGTGGATTTTGTGTTTCAATACTGGGCCGGCCTCGACGGCCTGCTGCACATGGTCGGCAATAAATCGCCGGAAGTGCCCGCCAAGCTGCGCGTTTACGAGCAGTGGATTGAACAGGTGCTCGCCGCCGCGAAAAACCACTACGCCGAAGTCCATCTCTACATTTTCAGCGATCACGGCATGGCCAACTGCGACGTGCTGGTGGATCTGAAGGCCAGGATTGACGCGCTGCCGGTGAAGATGGAAAAAGATTACGCCGTCGTCTATGACTCCACCATGGCGCGGTTCTGGTTCTTCAATGACCACGCCCGCCGACTCATCCACGAGGCGCTGGGAAAAGTGCCCGAAGGCCGCATCATGCCCGACGACGAACTCCGCCGCTACCGCGCGCTGTTCGACGACCGGCAGTTCGGCGAGACAATTTTTCTGATGCGCGAAGGCGTGCTGATCGTGCCCAGCCACATGGGCGAGCGGCCCATCCGCGCGATGCACGGCTATCATCCGACCGACCCGCAAAGCTACGCCACGCTCTGCACCAACCAGCCGGCGATTCCCGATGACGTGACACACATCCCGCACATCTGCCGCCTCATGGAAAAAACCGCGCTGCTCGCGAAGGCGAAAAATCCCGCCGCCAAATAAAATGGATTCCGCCGCCAAAAACATCATCCACGTCCCGCGCCGTTTCGTCGCGGAGGAATGGGGCGGCACGGAAACCGTCATCCTCGAAATCTCGCGCCAGCAGCAGCGCGACGGCTGGTCGCCGAAAATCTTCACCTCCCTGGCGCTGGCGAAGCAGCGCGACGAAACCATCGGCGGCGTGCTGGTGAAACGCTTCCCGTATTGCTACCCGTTCTTCGGCTTGAGCGCCGCCGACCAGGCCGCGCTCGACAAAAAAGGCGGCAACCTGCTTTCGCTCTCGCTCTTCAACGCGCTGCGCCGCGAGAAAAACGTCCGGCTCTTTCACGCCCACGCGCTCAAGCGGCTCGGTGGCGAAGTCCGCACCGCCGCGCGCTGGCAGAAAAAACCGTTCGTCGTGTCGCTGCACGGCGGCGTGTTCGACGTGCCGGCCGCCGAACTCGGCACGATGCTCAAGCCGATTGAAAACAAGACCGAATGGGGCAAGCCGTTCGGCGCGCTGTTCGGTTCGCGCCGCGTGCTCGACGACGCGGACTTTGTGATCTGCGTCGGCCAGAGTGAAATGGAAAAGGCGAAGCAACAACTCACGCACGACCGCATCGCCTATCTGCCAAACGGCGTGGACTGCGCGAAGTTTGCGACCGGCGACGGCGCGGCGTTCCGCGCGAAACACGGAATCCCGCCCGGCGCGTTTCTCGTGCTGAACCTCAGCCGCATTGACGCGCAGAAAAATCAGATGCTGGCGCTGGAAGCCTTCGCCAAGCTCCGCGCACAACCGGCGAATTCATTTCTCATTTTCATCGGCCCGGAGACGCAGCCGGATTACGCGGAGAAATTGCGCGCCTTCATCGCCGCCAACCAGCTCGGGGACCGCGTGAAAATCCTGCCGGGAATGCGCAACGACAACCCCGAACTCATCCAAGCCTTTCACGCGTGCGACGTTTTTGTATTGCCCTCGAGGCACGAGCCGTTTGGCATCGTGGTGTTGGAGGCGTGGAGTTCCGGCAAGCCGGTCATCGCCAGCCGCGTCGGCGGTTTGCAGGCGCTGGTGCGCGACGGCGAGACGGGGTTTTTCATTGATCCAAACGCCGACGACGTCGCTGCGGATTTGGCGGCAAAGCTGAATCGTTTTGCCACCGAGCCGGAATTGAAAAGCGAAATTGGTGCCGCCGGCCGGCGCGAAGCAAAGTCAAAATATGACTGGGCGCAGATCGGCCGGCAGCTGGAAACCCTTTACCAGCGCGCGGAGGAAAATCACGCGAAACGAAAATGACCCACGACCAAGTCAAAAAGAACGTGGTCAACAGCGCGCTGACGAGCTACCTGCGCATCGTCGTGCGGATGGGGCTTGGCCTGGTGACGTTCCGGCTGCTCTATCAAAACCTGACCTCCGAGGAGTTTGGCTTCTGGTCGCTGCTGTGGGCGGTGTTCGGCTACGGCATCCTGCTGGATTTCGGCTTCGGCTATTCCGCGCAGAAACGCGTCGCCGAGCTTTCAGTGGGGCGGAACTGGGGGGAATTAAGCCGGGTGTTGAGCACGATCTTCTTTTTTTACGTCATCGCGGCGGCCGTGGCGTTTCTGCTGGGCGTCGTTTTTTCCGGCCCGCTGATTGACCTGTTCAAGGTGAGCCTCGGCCACCGCGAGGAATACCGCCGGATCATGCTGGTGTTCCTGGCGGGCATCGGCGTGGCGTTTCCCTTCGGCATTTTTCCCGAGGTGTTGCAGGGCCAGCAACGAATCGCCACCTGGAACAACGTCGTCATTGCCGGCGCGGTCATGAACGCCGCCGTCATCGTGGCGACAATCTGGTTTCACTGGGGTTTCCTGGTGCTGGTGATCTTGTCGGTGCTGAGTTTCTTGCTGCCGTATTTCGTGGCCGCCCGCCTGTCGCTGCGGCAATTGCCGGAAGTCAGAATTCATCCTTCGCTGTTCTGCCGGCAGACAATTGTGGAAACCAGCCGCTTCAGCCTCTACGCCTATGCCAACACGCTGGGCAACATCCTCCGCAACAAAACCGACCAGCCGGTCATCAGCACGGTGCTGGGCGTGGCTCAGGTGACGCCCTATCAGGCCGGCAGCAAAGTCGGGGAAATGTTCAGCATGATGACCAGCCAACTGGCGTGCGTGCTGGCGCCGGCGGCGGCGCATCTGCACGCCAAGGGCGACACCGCCGGGCTGCGCGATATTTTGTTAAGCTCGATGCGCTTCAGCATCATCGCCGCGACGCCGCTTTACGTTGTGACCGCCGCCTACCTGGAGGGCGTCATCCGCATCCTGACCGGCGTGAAGCATCCGACCGCACCGATGATCTGGTCGGGCGAACTCCTGTTGTTCTGGTATTACTCGCTGGTGCTGACGCACTCGGTTTTCAAAAACATGTTCATGATGGCCGGCCAGGAAAAACGCATGATGATCCAGGGCGTGAGCGAAGCGGCGGTCAACCTCGCCTTGAGCATCGGCCTCACGCTCTGGCTGCGACACGCGCTGGGCGGCGAATGGGGCATCCTCGGCGTCGCGCTCGGCTCGGTCATCCCGACCTTTCTGTTTGGCTGGGGACTCATTTGGGGCTGGGCGGCGCACGAGGCGCACCTGAGCCGCTGGCAGCTTTTTCGCCGCCTGATTTTGCCGGTGTGGCGCGGCTGCCTGCCGATGATTGCCGTCGCGCTGGCATTCCGTTGCCAGTCTTTTTGGACCAGCGGCAGCAACCCGATTTTTACGTTGGTTGAAGGCGCGGTCGTCGGTGGCGTCGGCTTGGCGGGCGTGTGGTTTTTAACTTTCAACGGCGAAGAACGGGAACGCTACGCGGCCAGAATCCTCGGCCGGCTCGGCCGGAAAACGAAAGGCGTTCCGGCATGAGCCGCGCGCGCATCCTTTATCTCGACACGCCGTTCGAGAACGAAGCCGGCGGCGACAAAAACCGCAGCCGGTTTTTGTTCCAGGCGCTGCGCGAAAATTTCGACGTGGACTTGCTGCTGATTGGCCGCGAAGGCGCTGCGATCAAACCAGCTTGGACCCACTTCAAGCCACTGGCGAAGTTCGCGCCGCAGCCCGCGCCGTTTCCGCGGCCGGCTTCCACGCCGGCGTTCGCGCCAGCAGACCGCGAAAAATTCATTTCGCTCATTCGCGAGAAAAAATACGCCGCCGTCTTCTGCCGCTTCACCATGGGCTGGGACCTGCTCGAACTCGTCCAGCCGGCCGCGCCCGAAACCGCCGTCGTGGTGGACGTGGACATGGTGTCGTCGCGGCTGGTGGCGCTGACGTGGGCGGCCAATCCGTCGTTCAAGAAACGCTGGTTCCTGTTCGAGAAATGGAAGCTGCAACGCTTTGAACGGCGGCTGTTCTGCCAGCCGTGGCTGTTTCTGTTCACCAACTCCACGGAACTGGCCGACGTGCGCGACGGGGTCGCTCCGCGTCCCGCGCCCGGTGAATTCGCGCTGCTGCCGAACATCATGTCGCGCGCCGCCGAGCCGGTGGTTGAGCGCCAGCCGGTGATTCTCTTTTTCGGCAGCCTGGATTCCTCCGCCAACGTGGATGGCTTTCAATTTCTCGTGAACGACGTGCTGCCGCTGATAGAGGCCGACTTGCAGCGGCATCATGTCAAAATCCGCATTGCCGGAAAAAATCCGCCCGCCGCGTTCGCCGAACAGCTGCGCGCCATCGGCACGGATCGGGTGGAGCTGGTCGGCCCGGTGGAATCCATCGAGAGCGCCATCGCGGAGTCGCAATTTGTTTTGCTGCCGCTGCGCATCGCGTCCGGCACGCGCACGCGGATTTTGGAAGCCGCCGCCGTCGGCCGCGCCGTCGTCACCACGACCATCGGCGCGGAAGGTCTCGACCTTGGCGACACGGTTTTGATCGGCGACACCGCATCGGATTTGGCCGCGCACACGCGGCGTTTGCTCGCTGACCAAGTGGCGGCGGACGAGTCCGGCGCCCGTTTGCGCCAGCGCAGCACCGCGCTTTATGCCGCCGGCAATGTGGCCGTTGACCTGGGCACGAAGCTGGAAAGGTTTTTGCAGCGGAAAAATGGAGGCGGGCGATGAGCCATCCGCTGGTCAGCATCATCATGCGCTCGTTCAACGAAGCGTGGGCGCTGAAAGGCACGCTGCCCGCGCTCGCCGCGCAGGATTTCAAAAACTGGGAGCTCATCGTGATTGACTCCGGCTCGACCGACGGCTCGCAGGATTTGATCCGCGCCGCGCAGCCCGCGCAGTTCGTCCAGATCACGCCGCCGGAATACAATCCCAGCCGCGTGATGAACCAGGGCATGCGGCTGGCGAAATCCGAGTTCGGAATTTTCCTCAACGCCGACGCCACGCCGCAGGGCACGAACTGGCTGCGCCCGCTCGTCACCGCGCTCCAAGACCCAAAAACAGCGGCGTGTTTTGGCCGGCAGATTCCGCGCCCGGACTGCCAGGCGGTGTTCGCGAACGACTACGCCCGCTGCTTCGGCCCAAACCGCGAGTCGGCGAAGTGGGAACATTTTTTCAGCATGGTCAGCAGCGGCCTGCGGAAGGATGTCTGGGCCAAGCGCGGCTTCCGCGAGGATTTGCAATACGCCGAGGACGACGAATACACACGCTGGTGCAAGGCGCAGGGCTACGCCGTCGCCTACGTGCCGGAGTCCGTCGCGATGCACTCGCACAACTACACGCCGGAGCAGAGCTACAAGCGCGCGTTCGGCGACGCCCGCGCCATCGGCAAGGCGTGGACCCGCTCGCCGGCGGAATTTAATTTTGCCAAAACAGTTCTGCTCGGCTGGGCGAGCGACGTGCGGCACGACGCGAGCTTCTGCGCGCGGGAAAAACGGCTGGGCGAACTCGCGCACGCCGCGCGCATCCGCTGGCGGCAGCGCCAGGGCAAGCTCGCCGGTTTCCGCCACGGCTGGCAGGAGGCGCACCCGTCATGAGCCAGCGCTTCACCCTTGACGGCAGCGACGCGCTGGAATCGCAACTGGCGGTGACGTGCGAAAATGTTTTTGCCGGCGTGAAGTCGCTCGTGCCGGCGGCAAAGCTCGAAGGACTTTTGCTCGGCGGCGGCTACGGTCGCGGCGAAGGCGGTGTTCTGAAAACGGCGGCCGGCGACCGGCCTTACAATGATCTGGAGTTTTACGTCTTTATTCGCGGCAACGCGATTCTGGCGGAAAGAAAATTCCGCCGGCCGCTGCACGAACTGGGGGAAAGCCTTTCGCCGGCGGCGGGGCTGGAAGTGGAGTTCAAGGTGCTGACGCTCGATAAATTGCGCCGCAGCGCGCCGTCCATGTTTTACTACGACCTCGTCGCCGGCCACCGCTGGCAACTGGGCGACGACGCGCTGCTCGCCGGCTGCGAACAGCACCGCGACGCGGCAAAAATCCCGCTGCCCGAGGCGGCGCGGCTGCTATTCAACCGCTGTTCCGGCTTGCTGTTTTCCGCCGAGCGGCTGGCGCGGAAAGAGTTTGGCGAAGCCGAGGCGGACTTTGTCGGGCGCAATCTGGCAAAGGCGCAGCTCGCGTTGGGCGACGTGCTGCTGGCGGCGCACGGCCAATACGACTGGAGCTGCCGCGAGCGGCACGCGCGGCTGGCCCGGCTGGTTTGCCCGGAAGATTTGCCGATGACGAAACTGGTCTGGCAGCACGCGGGCGGCGTGGAATTCAAACTGCACCCGACGCGCTCGACCGAATCACGCGCGGCGCTGGCGGCGCGGCACACGGAATTAGCCGCACTTGGCAAGCAACTGTGGCTATGGCTGGAATCCAAACGGCTGGGAACCAAATTTTTGTCACCGCGCGATTACGCCTTCAGCCCCGCGAATCTTTGCCCGGAAACCTCGCCGCCGCGGAACCGGCTGGTGAATTTCCGCGCGTTCGGCGCGGGCGGGCTGGCGTGCGCCCGCTATCCGCGCGAACGGCTCTTTCGCGCGCTGGCATTGCTGCTGTGGGAGCAAAATGAATTTGCAAAAGTCCGTTCGGAATTGCGGACGGACGCGGCGGATTTCGCCGGACTGGTTTCGGCCTACGAAAATCTCTGGAAACGGTTCAACTGATTTGCCATGAAAAACCTCACCCTCGTGTCCGCCTGCGACCGGAATTTTCTCTGGGGCGCGTATCTGCTGGCCGCCAGCGCGGCGCGGTTTCTGCCGCGGACGCCGGTGCTCATCTTGCAGACCGGCTTCACCGCCGCTGACAAGGCGCTGCTGGAACAGTTTCCCACGGTCAAGGTGCTGCCGCTGCCGGACGACGATCCGCGCAACGTGGCGAACCGCAAGTCCGAGGCGCTGTTGAGCGCGGACACGGAATTCGTCGCCTGGCTGGACGCGGACTGCATGGTCGTCGGCGACATTTCAAAACATTTGATCCCGAAGAACGGCGAATTCCAAATCCGCATGCGCGGCGCGGCCGAAAACGCGTGGGTCTGGCGCAATCATTACGCGCCGGGCGAACCGCGCGGCGGGCTGCCGAAAGCGGTGCTGGAAAAATGGCGCGCGGACGTGGGCCAGCGCGACCAGCCGCTCGTGGATTCGGCGTGCGTGACGAATTGTTTCGTGCTGCACCGGCGGCATCTGGATTTTGTGCGGCAATGGAAATCGCAGATCGCGAAGGTCATCCCGCCGGCGCACGCGGGCGTGGTGGACCACCGCAATCCGGCGTATTTCATGACGGACGAATCGGTGATGACGTCGCTGCTGGCGTTCTCCAACATTGCGCCGCCGCCAGGGGAATTTCTGCTGGACCGCGACCCGCCGGCGCACGTCGCGCATTTCGGCGCGAATCCGAAGCCGTGGACGCAATGGCGGCTGCGGCTGTGGTATTGCCACGCGCACATCATGAGCCTGCTCGACTGGGCGCGCGCCAACGGCCACCGCACGCCGCCGATTCCGTGGAGCTTTGAGAAGAAAAATCGCGGGCCGGCCTATCTGAAGGCGCTGCTGATTGAAGCCAAGGCGCGATTCCGTTCCGCCGGTGGACATGTTTTGCGGTTTTTAAAAATCAAAAAATAGAAATGAAAAACCAACCGCCCGCCGCCCAATATGCCTTTTGCCTGGTGAACCGTGCCGGCTGGAAATCCATCCGGCTGCGGCTGGAAAAATTTCTCCCGCAGGTCGTGGCCGGCGAATGGGATTTTTTCCACCTGGAAGATTACGGCCGGCGGATTGGCGCGCTGACAAAAAAGCTGGGCAAGTTCCAGATGGTTCATGATGTGCTTTCCGGTCGCGCCGCCGCCCGCGCGGCGATCCGGTCCGGGGCGACCAAAATCATTTTTGGCACCTATCATAATTGCCCGTGGCTGCCGCAGAAAAAGGGCGTGCGCTATTTTATTTTTTCCGACGCGACGATGCGCCAGCTGGCGAACCTCGGTTACAGCCACCAGCAGCGAAATATTTCGCGGATGGCGAAATTCATCTACGGTCGCGGCGTCCGGCGGCAGGCGCAGGCGGGGCACCACTTTTTCTGCATGAGCGGCTGGTATGCCAAGGCGCTTCAGGCTGAACACGGCGTGCGGCCGGAACAAATCACCATCATCCCGCCATCGGTGGACACGGAATATTGGCGGCCGAAATCCGGCGAACGCCGGCCCGGCCCGCCGCGGGTGGTTTTTATCGGCGCGGATTTCAGGCGCAAGGGCGGCGATGTGCTGATGCAGGTTGCCGCGCTGCCGGAATTTTCCAAAGTCGAGTGGCAGCTGGTGACCAAAAGCCCGCCGCCAACCAAAACGGCGAACGTCACCTGTCACACCGATTTCAATTCCGACGCCGAAGGGCTGCGGAATCTGGTGCAAAACAGCGACGTGCTGGTGCTGCCGACGCGCGCGGATTGCAGTTCCATTGCCACGCTGGAGGCGGCGGCATGTGGCGTGCCCTCCATCGTCACGCGCATGGCTGGCATTCCCGATTTGGTGGAGGATAACGTGAGCGGAATTTTGCTGGAGCAACCGACAGTGGAACATTTGGCGGCGGCCTTGCGACAATATCTGGCGTCGCCGGCGCTGCTGGCGGCGCACGGCCGGGCCGCGCGCGAAAAAGTAATCCGGGAATTCGACGTACGCGTGGTGCTGGAAAAAATCCGCGCGTCGCTGGTCGCCGGTTAATCCCAAATCCGCCGCCACCAGGAAACATCTTCAAACGCCTCGGCCTGGCCGCCCGGCAGCAGGCGGACGGTTACGCGGCCGCCGCCGCGCGGTTTGACCAGCGGGCCATCCCAGCGCCAAGGCGGCTCGGTGCCCAGTTCGAGATGCACGGCGCTGGGGGTGCCGCGCGGCGCGAGCGCGATGCGGACGGATTCCTGGTCGGCAAGCGCGACAAACGTCCGCGTCTGGTCGCAGGCGCGGACGAGCAGCGGCGGCAGCGGATGGCCGGTCTCATTGTAAATCATGATCAACGAGGTGTCGGAATTTTCAAAGGCGACGACGCCGGCTGCGGCCGCGCCGGCGAGCAGCGCGAGCGGAAACAAGATTCTCTTGCGGAGCCACCACGGGCAGGGCGATTTTTGGTTCATGGGATTTGGGCGGCGCGTTTTTGCTCTCTGGCTTCGCGGCGCATGACTTCGAGGCGCGCAGTGAGGCCGAGGAGAATCAGCCAGAGCATGAGGTTGCGCGGCTGGACGAGGACGCGTTCCAGCGTGCTTTGCAAATAGTTCAGCGCACAGCCGGCGGCGATGCCGAGCGCGAGGCAGCGCAAAAAGGAATGTTCAAAAAACAGGAAGGCGCGGAAATTGCGCCACAAGGCGACCACAATCACCGCCAGCCACGCCAGCAGGCCGGCGTAGCCGTTTTCGGCGAGCAGCAGGTAATAATGGCTCTCGACGACGGCGTTCGGCTCGTCGTAGTTGACCCGCATGTTGCGGCCGCGCGTCCAGTCGTAATAAATTTCCGCATAGCGGTAGGGTGGGTTGACGGCGAGCGCGTAGTTGTTCCAGCCGACGCCGAGGGCGTGGTCGCGGACCATTTCGCGGCAGGCGTCCTTCATGACTTCGCGAAGCTGGCTGCTGGCCTCATTGCCCTGGTCGTGGAAGCGGCCGATGATGGTGTCCAGCGTGAGCAGCAGGCCAACCGAACCGATGACGCCAAGGACGGACGTGATGATCAACCGGCGCGGCGTTATTTTTTCAGCGAGGCTGGCGGCGATCACGCCGAAGGTGCCCAATCCGAACATGACCAGGGCGCCCCGCGAAAGCGTGCATTCGACGATGACCGCGCAAACGGCGAAGCCGAACAGCATTTTGCGGGAGTCCTTGAATGACGGCCCGAAGCCGACCGCCAAAAACACCATGCCGATGAGCACGGCATACATGGCAAGCGGGTTCTGGTGCTCGAAGGTGCCGTGCACCTGATACATGTGGTCGAGGTATTTCATCTTCAGGCAGACGTAAAGCTCCCACAACATCGTGTAAAACATGACGCGCAGAAAAAATTTGAAATCCGCCTCCGTGCGCAGCGTGTTGAACGTGGCGATCATCAGCAGCGCGGCGAAAATGCTTTTGTGCGCGGCCATGATGGTGAAATTTTTATCCGGCGCGTTGATGATGGACAGCAGCGAAACGGCGCAATAAAGCAGATACCAGCCCAGTCCCGGCGGCAGCCAGCGGAAGGATTTCCGATCCTCACGCCATTTGGCGACGATGAGCGCGAGGGCGAGCGCGTGGTTGAAATAGAAGTGGTAGCCCTTGGTGTGGCCGCGATAACTTTCAATCGAAGCGAGCGTCAGGCCCCAGTTGCCGGGCGCCAGCAGGCCGTTGATGGTCATGAAACACAGCAGGCCGAACACGGCCAGCTGCCACTTGGGCTTGTCTTTCAACCAAAGCCCGAACAGCGGCGCGAGCATGAAAAACAGCGGGCCGACAATCGCTAGCTTAATGAGGTCAACAGTCGCCAAGGCCTGAAGTCTAGCCGCCAAACGCGCGGCGCGGAAGCAACAAAATCTGTTCCCGAGCCGGTTCCAGGCTTGGAATTTGTCCGGCATCTTGGTAACAAAGGGACCTTGATGCCGCCTTCAACCCCAGCGCCTGCCAATCAACGCAATCCCATTGCGGTTCTCGGGGTGCCTTTTGACAATATCACGACCGCCGACACCCTGAAACTGATCGGGGAAATGATCGCCGCCGGCGAACCGCATTATGCCGCCACGGCCAATGTTGATTTCATCGTGCAGGCGCAGGAGGACGTCGAACTGCGCCGCATTTTGCTGGACGCGCACTTGGTGCTGGCGGACGGCATGCCGATTGTCTGGGCCTCGAAGTTTCTGGGCAATCCGCTGCCGGAACGGGTGACCGGCTCGGGCATGATCCCGCAATTGCTGGCCCTGGCCGAGGAGCGGGGATGGAAGGTTTTCTTCCTGGGCGGCACGGAAAAAAGCGTCGCCCTGGCCGCCGAAAAAACCCGGGCCCAACATCCGAAGCTCCAGCTCGTCGGCGCGTATTCGCCGCCGTTCAAGCCGCTGCTCGAAATGGATCACGCGGACATCCTGCGCCGCATCCGCGAAGCCCGGCCAGACATCCTGCTCGTCGCCTTCGGCTGCCCGAAGCAGGAAAAGTGGATCAACATGAACTACCGGGAGACGGGCGTGCCGTTCAGCATCGGCGTCGGGGCCACGATAGATTTTCTGGCGGGCACGTTCAAACGCGCGCCCGGCTGGATGCAAAAAACCGGCACGGAGTGGATTTTTCGGATGCTGCAGGAGCCCAAACGGCTGGTCAAACGCTACGGCAAAGACCTGTGGGTTTTCAACCGCGTCATCCTGAACCAATGGTGGCGGTTGAGCATCCAGCACACCCCGCCGCCGGGTCCGGCGGCCGAGGTCCGGCCCGACCCCTCCGGCAATCTTCTGGTCCGGGCCCCCAACCGCCTGGGCGCCACGGAAGTGCAGTCCGCCAGCGCCGAATGGCTGCGCGCCGTGGAATGTGGCAACGTCCTGTTTGACCTGGGCGAGACGGTTTTTGCCGACAGCACCGGCATCGGGGTGCTCATCCGGCTGCGCAAGCGCGCCCGCGAGCGGGGCCATCAATTTTTCCTCGTCGCCCCCCGGCCACCCATCGAGTCCATCCTGCGCATGATGAAGCTGGAGGAATTTTTCCCGATCCAGAACTCCACCGCCGGCGCCCGGCTGCTGATTGAAAGCGCCGCCCAGGCCTCGCCGGTGAACAGTTCCGTCAATCAAAACGTCCTCCAGCTCCAATGGCGGGGCGACGTGACCGCCCGCAACGTGGTGGAACTGGGCGCGCTCACCGAATCCGAGCTCGCGCAAAGCATGCCCGGCATGAGCGTGGTGATTGACCTGTCGCGCGTGATGTTCGTGGACAGCTCGGGCGTGGGCCTAATGCTGCGCTTCAAAAAAAATCTTCAGCGGCGCAACTTGGAACTCACCTTTGCCAATCCGGCCGAACCCGTCCGCAATGTCCTCCGGTATGCGCGGCTGGAGGAATACCTGCTCGGCCCGAAAAAATGAAAATCGGCTTCTCCACCTCCGTCATCCAGCGCGGCAAAACCGGAGTGGCCCAATACGTGTTCGCCCTGCTGCGCGCGCTGCTGCCGCACGCGGACAAAAATGAATTCAACCTTTTCATCCTGGAGGAGGATCTGCCGCTGTTTGATTTTGCGAAGGGCAAAATGAACTTCATCCCCGTCGCCGAAAAATTCCGGCCGGCGGTGAAAAATGTCCTCTGGCACCAGACCAAACTGCCCAAGCTCGCGCACCAGCTCGGCCTCGACGTGCTGCACATTCCCAGTTACCGGCGGATGCTCTGGCGCGCGCCCTGCCCGCTCGTCGCCACCATCCACGACCTCGCGCCGTTCCACATCACCGGCAAATACGACTGGAAGCGCATGATTTACGGGCGTGTCATCGTCAAGCGGCTAGCGCGGCGTCAGGACGAAATCATCGCCGTTAGTGAAAACACCGCGCGCGACTTGAAAAACTTCTTCGGCCTTGGCCGCGACCGGGTGAATGTCGTCTGGAACGGCATTGACCACCGGCGCTTCCAGCCGGGCGATGTGGCGGCGGCAAAAAAATCAGCGGCGGAAAAATGGAAGCTGGACCGGCCGTTTTTCCTGTTCGTCTCGCGCCTCGAACATCCCGGCAAAAATCACGTCCGGCTCATTGAGGCGTTCAACCAATTCAAGGCGCAGACGAAATCCAACTGGCTGCTCGCGCTCGGCGGCAGCGACTGGCACGGCGCGGCGGCGATTTACGCGGCGGCCAAAAGCTCGCCATTCGCGGCCGACATCCGCTTTCTCGGTTTCGTCAGCGACGCCGCGCTGCCGGGGCTTTACCACGCCACGGACGTTTTCGTTTATCCGTCGCTGTTTGAAGGCTTCGGTTTTCCGCCGATTGAGGCGATGGCCTGCGGCGTGCCGGTCATCAGCTCCACGCGCGGCTCGCTGCGCGAAGTCGTGGCGGACGCCGCGCTGACGGTCGAGCCGGAAAACATCACCGACATCGCCGGCGCGCTGGCCCAGATGTCCGGCAGCGCCGACGCGCGCCACCGCTGGCGCGCGAACGGCTTTGCCAACGCCAGGCGGTTCGACTGGAACGAAAACGCCGCGCAGACGCTGGCGATTTATGATCGGGCGATTCAGCGCGGAAAATAATGACCGGCGGGCGGTGGTTTGCTAATTTTTCAAACAATGGATTTGCTGCGGCACTGGCATTTGCGTGAACGTCCCTTCGAGGCGACGTGGGACACGCGTTTTTTTCACGCCGGGCCGGATCACGAGGAGGCGTTGAGCCGGCTGCTTTACCTCGTCAGCGAACAGACGATGAACCTCGGCCTGCTCACCGGCGAAATCGGCAGCGGCAAAACCCTGACCCGCGCGGTGTTTGCCGGGCGCATTGACGCGGCGCGCTTTCACGTGCTGACCGTGGAAAATTCCGGCTTCCAGCTCGACGAGCTGCTGGGCTCGATTTTGCGCCGGCTGGATCCGCAAATCCATTTGAACGGCGAGGGCAAGCTCGCGCGCTGCGAAATGTTTGAGCGGCTCGTCCGCCAGGTCAACGCCGGCGGCCGCCATCTGGTCCTGCTGCTCGACGAGGCGCAGGACATGACGCCGGCGACGATCCACGAACTGCGCTGGCTCACGAATTTCAACGGCGGCGGCGCGGCGCTGCTGACGCTCATCCTCATCGGCCAGCCGGAATTGCGGAAGATGATCGTTGGCGACGCGGCCATCAACCAGCGCGTCAGCCTGCGTTTTCATTTGCAGCCGCTGCGCGCGGACGACATGGAAAATTATCTGCGCCACCGGCTGCGCGTGGCCGGCCACGCCACCGGCAACCTTTTTTCGCCGACGGCGGCGCTGGAGATTTTCAACGCCACGCACGGCATTCCGCGCGAGGTCAACCGCCTCGCCAAGCTCGCGTTGGAACACGCGTGGGTCGGCGAGGCCGCGAAAGTCGAGGCGTCCGCCGTCACCGCCGTCGTCCGCGACCTGGAACGGCATCAGTTGTTGCCCGCATGAACGAACCCGAAAATTTCAGCGTCAGCGCCGTGCAAAAAAAGCGGGAGCAGGCCGCCGCCGCGCCGGCGGCGCCCGCCGTCGCGGCCACAAGCCCTGCCCGCCCGACGGCCAGGCTGGAAACTTCCGTGCCGACGGGCGGGAAAAGCGCCCTGCCCTTTGATCCGCTGCGGCTGGCGGCGGCGGTTTTGCGAAAGTGGAAATTATTGCCGCTGGCCGGCGTGGCGCTGGCCCTGCCGGTTTTTGTGCTGGGCCTTTTCAAGTTCCAGACGAGCTATCCGGTCACGGTGCAGCTCATCCGCAGCGAGGTTTCCACGACCATCCGGGCGTCGCAGCTCGGGGACGCGTTCAAGCCGCGGCAGGTGACGGTCGGCACGGTCGTGAGCGTGATGCAATCGCCGAAGCTGCTCGAAAAAGTCGGTGCGCGGGCGCATCCGCCGATGTCCGGCTCCGCCTTGTTGAGCCGGCTGGTCATCAAGCCGGAGCGCGACACCGACCTCATCAACGTCACGCTGAACGGGACGGGCAGCGCCGTAGCGACGGCGGAACTGGTAAACAGTTACGCGAACGAGGTGGTGGCGCTCACGTCGCAGATGCAATCGGACGAGGCGGCGGAACTGGACAGGTTTTTGCGCGACCAGATCACGCGCGCCGATGCCGGGTTGGAAGTGGTCAACAAGGAACAGCTGGAGTTCAGCCGCACCAGCGAATTTTACGGCGCGGACCGCGAAGTGGAGGCCTACCTGCGCGAACTGGGTGACGCGGACATGCAGTTGCAAACGGCCCGGACGGACTTGCAGACGGTGGAATTTCGGATTGGCAGCATTGAACACGAGCTTATCCAGCAAAATCCGCTGGCCACGCAGTTGAGCCAGGCGCGGCAGGGCTTGAACAATTTGCTCACGACCTATACGGCCGCCAACCCCATCGTGAAAGAGGCGCAAGACAAGGTCACGGCGTTGGAAAAGCAACTGGCGGCAGCCACCGCCGGCACCAATCTGCCCCCCTTCCAGTTCAGTGACAACAACGTGGCCAACGACCTTTATCTGCAACTGCTGAATTTGCGCAGCCAGCGCGAGGCCTTGGCCAAGCACGTCGCGCAGTTCGCCGAACGGCGCGACAGCGTGCAACAAAAACTGGGCAAAATTCCGGAAAAAAGCCAGCGGTTCGCCGAGATCACCGCGCGGCAGCAGTCGTTGCAAGCCACGCGCGACCTGCTGGCTGGCCGCCAGCATGAGGCGCAGGTTTACGAACAGAATTCCCCGGGGCTTTACCGGCTGTTTTCGCCGGCCACCGAGGATGGTGTGGGCGTGGGCAGCCGCTGGAAAAAAATCCTCATCGCCCTTGTCTCCGCCCTGATCCTGGGCGCCGGGGGCGCGCTGGCGGGCCTCTGCGGGCGCGAACTGCTGGATATGCGCGTGGTGTCGGCCGGCGATTTGCGCCGGGCGACGGGGGTGCCGGTGGTGGCGCGGCTGCCGGACACCACGAATCTTTCCGCCAGGGAACTGGCGCAGTGGCGTTTCCGGGCATGGTCGCAGCTCCTGCGACAGTTGAAATTGCAGGGCGCGCCACGGGTGATCCTGGCCTTCACCTCGGCACAGCCGGCGGAGGGCAAATCCACGCTCATCCGGCACCTGCGCGACGCGGCGCACGACCGTCGCCTGCCGGTGGTGACGGTGACGAACGCGCCGACGGATGACGCGAAGCTCCAGGCGGTTTCCCTCGTCGAAGCCCTGGCCGCACCGGATCTGGTGACGCGGCACCTGCGCGAGCAGCCGGGCGTGCCGCTGGAATTGCGCGCGGACGCCGGCTGGATTTGGAATCTGGAAAACCGCGCCCGCTGGCAGCGCGCCTTGGAATTATGGCAGCCGATTCCGACGCTGATTTTGCTGGTGGAACTGCCGGCGATGACCGCCTTGGACACGGTGCTCGCGGCAGAATTGATGCCGGCGCTGATCTGGGTAGCCGCCAGCGGGAGCCAGCAGCAAAACGAGCTGGCGGAAATTTTGGAAACGGTCGCGGCGGGCGAGGCGACCCTCGCGGCGGCGGCGCTGAACCGCGAACCGGCGGTTTTCTCGCGCCTGGCGTGGCTGGAAAAAATCCTGCCGCTGGCGCTGGCAATTTTGATTTTCAGCGGCACCGCCGCCAAGGCAGCGGGGACAAATTCCATTTCGGAAAGTTTTTCCGGCTCGTCCGCAACGCCAGTGCTGGCGGACTGGCAGAAGCGGTTCACCGTCGGGCCGGGCGACCTTTTTAATTTTCGGATTTATGGCCGGACCGATTCCATCCGCACCTATGTGCCGGTCGGGCCGGATGGCCGCATCAGTTTTTTGGAGGTGCAGAGCCTGCCGGTCGCGGGGTTGACGGTGGACGAGATGCGCGAGCGGCTGGACACGGAGCTGGGGAAATATTACCGGAACGCGCGCACCATTGTGACGCCGGTGGAATGGCGCAGCAAAAAATATTACCTGCTCGGCGCGGTGGTGGATCGCGGCGCTTACAGCCTCGACCGGCCGCTGACCATCATCGAGGCGGTGGCGCGGGCGCGCGGCATCGGCACCGGGCTTTACGAGCACAACACGGTGGAACTGGCCGACATGAAGCACGCGTTTATCGTGCGCAAAAACCAGCGGCTGCCGGTGGATTTCGACGCGCTGTTCAACCACGGCGACCTGGCGCAGAACATTCTGGTGGAGCCGGCGGATTATATTTATTTCCCGTCGGGCACGGTGAATGAAATTTATCTGCTCGGCGCGGTGGCCAACCCGGGGCCGCTGGGGCTGACGGCGGAAAACACTCTGCTGGGCGTGCTGACGGTGCGCGGCGGCTTTTTGCCGTCGGCCTTCAGGGAACGCGTGCTGGTGGTCCGGGGTTCCCTGCAAAATCCCCAGACGTTCGTCGTGGACGCGGCGGCCATTCTGGCGGGGCGGCAAAAGGATTTCATCTTGCAGCCGAAGGACATCGTTTACGTGTCTGAAAAACCCTGGGAACCCTTGGAAAATCTGCTCAAGCTGGCCATCAATTCCTATGTGCAGGCGTTCACCACGGCGGCGGTCGGGAACCACACCCG
>Ga0316220_1002104_pt1 | contig 19224 bp, 21 predicted proteins | sample TBH18005metaG_FD_203632 | JGI IMG/M metagenome (GOLD analysis project Ga0316220, IMG submission 203632) | Freshwater microbial communities from Trout Bog Lake, Wisconsin, USA - TBH18005 | ecosystem: Environmental > Aquatic > Freshwater > Lake > Hypolimnion/Profundal zone | place: USA: Wisconsin...
CCGCGTCGTCCCCCATATGCGTGTGCAGGAACGTGTCGCAGAGATACTCGAACCCCGAAAAGACCAGCATGCAGGCGATGGCAGCGCCCAGGCCCAGCAGCAGCGCCCGCCGACTCGGCGGCGCGAAGCGCGCCGGCAGGGCTGGATCGTTGATGCGCGACAGCAGCCACAGCGCCGTGCCCAGCATGCCGATCTGGCTGGCGGCCTGGATCAGGCAGAGGACATAGAAGTTCTGCGCCAGTTTCGCCGGTTGCAGCGGCACCCCGGCCAGCAAGAACCAGCCGGCAATGACGATCGCCGCCAATATCGGCGCTGCAAGACTGGCCAGCAATGGCGTCAGCAGATGATGCCAGCGCACCCGCCGGATCGCGGGGGCGCCGTCACTCATGTGAGATTGCCGCAGAAGGTCTGGATGCGGCGGCAGCTTTCTTCCAGATTTTTCTCACTGGTGGCGTAGGAGATGCGGAAGAAGGGCGACAGGCCGAAGGCGGCGCCATGCACCACGGCGACGCCGGTTTCCTCCAGCAGGGCCACGGCGAAGTCGCCGTCGGTCTCGATCTTCTTGCCGCCCGCGCTGGTCTTGCCGATCAGGCCACGGATCGACGGATAGACATAAAAGGCGCCTTCCGGATTGGGACATTCGATGCCCTTGGCCTGGTTCAGCATCGAAACCACCAGGTCGCGGCGGCCTTCGAACAGCGTCTGGAAGCCGGGAATGAAATCCTGGGGACCGTTCAGCGCTTCCACCGCCGCCCACTGGCTGATCGACGAGGCGTTGGTGGCCGACTGGCTCTGCAGCTTGGCCATCGCCTTGATCAGCGGCTCCGGCCCCGCGCAATAGCCGATGCGCCAGCCGGTCATGGAATAGGCCTTCGAAACGCCGTTCATGGTCAGGGTGCGCTCGTACAATTTCGGCTCGATCTCGGCGATGGTGCGGAACTTGAAGCCGCCATAGACCAGATGCTCGTACATATCGTCGGTCAGCACCCAGACATGGGGATGCTTGAGCAACACATCGGTCAGGGCGCGCAGCTGCGCCTCGGTGTAGCAGGCGCCGGTGGGGTTGGAGGGCTGGTTGAACACCACCCACTTGGTCTTGGGCGTGATCGCCTTTTCCAGCGCCTCCGGCGTCAGGCGGAAGCCGTTCTCCAGCGTCGTCTCGATGATCACGGGGGTGCCGCCGCCCAGCAATACGATATCGGGATAGCTGACCCAATAGGGCGCCGGGATGATGACTTCGTCGCCGGGGTTCAGCGTCGCCAGCAGAGCGTTGAACAGGATCGACTTGCCGCCGGGCGAAACGAAGGTCTGGGCCGGCTTGTAGTCGAGATTGTTCTCGCGCTTGAACTTGGCGGCGATGGCGGCGCGCAGTTCGGGAATGCCTTCGACGGCGGTGTACTTGGTCTCGCCCCGGTTGATGGCGGCGATGGCCGCGTCCTTGATGTTCTGGGGGGTGTCGAAGTCGGGCTCGCCCGCCGCCAGGCCGATGACATCCTTGCCCGCCGCCTTCAGTTCGCGCGCCTTGCTGGTGATGGCGATGGTGGGCGAGGGCTGGATGCGGTTGAGGGATTGGGCGAGGAAACCGGCTGGCAGCGACATGGGGCTAACTCTTCAAAATGCGGCGCTTGCCTATCAACCACGGGGCGGGGGGGCAAGGGGTCCGGAGCGCTGCAGGGGAGCCTTGAAATTCCCGCGCATTTCGACCTTTCGGCAATATAATTGTTCCAACTCTTTTTCTCCCCCCTCCCCCCTTGTCCACAGGACCCGCGGGCAAGGATGTGGGGGCGACGCAGCACCGGTATAAAGGCTCTCAATTGCAGAGGGATAAGGTTTCATGAGTTGGAAAGGATGGCGGCGGACAGGTTCGGTTCTGGCGGTGCTGGCCATGACGGCGGCCCCGGCGGCGGCGCAGATGCGCCCCGTGCGGCCCGCCACGGTGCCCGACCTGGTGCCGGTGCTGGACAAGGCCTGCCTACCGGTGGCGGGCGGCAGCCCGGTGGCGGCGGGCATCGCCGCCGCCCGCTCCATCGGCTTTGCCGTGACGGCCAGCCACGGCGAACTGGCGACGTTGCAGCGCGGGCCGCTGGCGCTGAACCTGTCGCCCGGCAATTGCGTGCTGACGCTGGCGCCCGCCACCGCTGCCGCCTTCCCCCATGCCGACCGCGAACTCACCGGCTGGCTGCCCCGGCTGGGACGCTATTGGGCGGGCGGGGTCGAGGCCGACGCCGCCGGCCTCACCGCCCGCAAATTCCGCGCCGGCGGCCATACCGTGCTGCTGTGGGAAGTGGCCGACGAAGGCGAGCGCCAGCTCAACGTCAATATCGGCAAATAGGTTATAGTTGCGCCTTTCTCACTGCGAGTCGCCCCATGCGCAAGGCGTTGCTACTCACTTCGTCGCTTTTCGTCGGGCTGCTGCTGGCCGGATGCGGCAAGCCGCAGCCGCCCGTGGGCAAGTGGGAAGGCGGCATCGAGACGGGCGGCACCATCGTGGTGGCACGGGTGGAGATCGGCGCCAACGGACTGGTGCGGGTGAGCGCCCCCGACGTCACCAACCTGGGTGACGCCAAGCCCGAGGTGATGCTGAACGAGCGGGCCCAGCTGCAGGCCGAACTGGTGAATGCCTGGCCCGAGGTCCAGCCCCGCGAATTCACCTTCGACGGCAAGACCTTCCGCAAACCGGGTGGCGTGGCGCCGCAGATGGTGTGGGACAAGGCGACCAACCAGATGACGCTGGAGCTCTATATCGGCGCCAACCCGGCGCTGCCGGTGAGTCTGCGGCCGGTGCCGGAGTTTCACGACAATCCGTTTGGGGCTGGGTGAGGCGTGGTCTGGCGTTGCGTCAGCGGCGGCAGACGAAATGGTCCGTGACACGCGCGGGGCCCATAAAACCAAAACCCTCCGAACGCGGAGCGCCCTCAAACAGAGGGAACCGGCAACACCTGCCGCATCAGGCGGCGATACGCTGCCCATAGACGAATGGAATTTCCACCAGCACCGTCGTCCCCGCATTCTCCCGGCTGGTGATCTGCATCCGCCCGCCATGCCGATCGGCCAGGGATTTCACCAGCGCCAGGCCCAGGCCGGTGCCCTCGCGGGCGCACATCGGGTCGTTGTCGGCCTGCTCGAAGGCGGTGCCGATGCGGGCCAGCGACTTTTCGGGAATGCCGATGCCATTGTCGCGCACGACCAGTTGCAGTTTGCCGTCGACATTGCGGGCGCAAAGCGAGACCTCGCCGCCGGACGGCGTGAATTTCACGGCATTGGACAGCAGGTTCAGCAAGATCTGCTTGATGGAGCGCGGGTCGGCGATCAGCGTGGGAAGGTCGGGGGGGATGCTGACCAGGATGGCCAGCCCGCATTCCTCGGCGCGCCGCCGGTTGAGTTCGACGCAGTAGCGCGCGGTATCGGCGAGATCGACTTCCTGTGGGTCGAGGACGAATTTTCCCGCCTCGATCTTGGCGGTGTCGAGAATATCGCTGATCAGATTCAGCAGGTGATGGCCGGCCTCGAAGATGAGCCCGGCATATTCCTCGTATTTTCCGTGCAACGGGCCAAAGAGCTTGGTGCGCATGGTATCTGAAAAGCCCAGGATCGCGTTCAGCGGCGTGCGCAGTTCATGGCTCATATTGGCCAGGAATTCGGACTTGACCCGGTTTGCCGCCTCGGCGGCTTCCCGTGCTGCCAGGTTCTTGAGCAATTCCAGCTTCAGGCGTTCGCGTTCCAGCGTCGCGTCGCGGAACAGGCTGACCGTGCGCGCGAACTGCCCGAATTCGTCCCGGCGCTCCTGCATGGGGATGACCCGCCGCATGTCCCCCGCGATCACCGCCTCCATCGCGCCGGTCAGGGCCCGCAGCGGCCGTATCACGCGGTGAACCATGAACAGGATGGTGCCACCCGCGACCACGATCGCAGCGAAGATGGCCGCGAGCGCGACGAAAAGATGTCTTTGCGCCGCTTGCGCCTGGCCGCGAATATGGTCTTCGGCAAGCGTGAACGCCATGCGCGAAACATTGGTGATGCTGGCCATGCTCTGGTTCGTGCGCGTCATCCATGCCGTGGAGGAAAGGGCGGGACGCACGCCCTCATTCAGTTCCCCCAGAATACCGCTCCGCAGCGTCGTCTGCTGGGTGAAGTACACCTTCTGGGCCTGCTGCACCGCTTTCTCCAGCAAGGCGGGAAGTTTGCGGTTTTGGGCATCAGCCTGGATGACATTCCAAGGCGAGGCGATCGAGACCTTCATTTCCATCAGCCGGTGGCGATCAGCCTCGCCAAGCGGCGCGGCGCGTTCGATGGCGGCGGAGACAAGGCCCCGGTCCAGGCCGGCCTGATTGCGCACGAAACGAGCGATGCTGCCCGTTTTCATCATTTCCTCGACAAAGGAATCGGTGCCCGCCAATTGGGAGGACAGGTTGTCGGTCTGTGCCTCGGTCACTTTGACGAGGGCGTTAACCGCATTGGCCCATTCCTGCCAGACCGCCGCCTGACGCTGCGGCGCCGGCAAACGCAGCAGCGCCAGCGCCCCGGAAAAGGCCCGCTCATACCGGATTTGCGCCTGGGAAAGTGTCTGGCGGTCCAGTGCCGCCTTGGCCGCACTCTCACGCAGCAGAAGGGCGGCGATCATATTCAGGGTCTTCACACTGGCAGCGTGGAAGCGGACGATCTGATCGCCGCCGGCCGCATTCAGCGCCGCGATGTCGAGATGCGCGGCGTCCACCGCGCCGCGCTCGACCCGCAAATCTTCATCGGCCAGCAGAAGGCGTTGCGCCCTGGTCACGATCGAGAGCCGGGCATCGGCTTGCGCCTGGCTGTCGAAAGCATCCTTCGCGGATATTGCGAGGGCGGACACCAGCATCAGGACAAGCAGACCCATGCTGAAAGACAGGACCACGCTGATGGAATGGAGTTTTTTCACACGCGCCCCGGCTTTCGCCGGATAACAGTATCCGGCCAGCGGTTATAGAAGACCTAATCCACGCGCAGTAATGACTGCTCCAGTCTGGCACAGCGCCAGATTTACACACCGTTAAGCGCCGACGCTGTAAGCCTCTGCTGTTCCGCAAAAGGCGGAAATTCGGGGGCCGAACGCGCTATGTCCGAACTGCAGACCGAACTTGCCCCGCGCTTCGCCAGCCTGGCGAAACTCGACAGTGCGCAAATGACCAGCGCGGCGCGGCGCGAATTGCTGCGCCAGGTTTCCGGGGCGCTGGATGCGCAGGGCCGCGAGATCGATCCCGCCACGGTGGCGCAGTTCGACGAGGCCCTGGCGGCGGCGGCGGCCGACTATTCCAAGCAGGTGCGGGCCGAGATCGCGCGGCTGGTGGCCAGCCATGCCGGGCTGACGCGGGTGGCCGAAAGCTTCGCCTTTGACGATATCACGGTGGCGGCGCCGATTCTGCGCCGCTCCAGCGCGCTGAGCGAAGCGACGCTGCTGCGCGTCGTCGCGCAGCAGTCGCAGGAACATCTGATGGCGGTGACGCAGCGGACGCATGTCAGCCCGGCCTTGTCGCACGCCCTGGTCGAGAAGGGCGACGACCGCGTGGTCTCGTCGCTGCTGCAGAATGACGGTGCCGAGATCGCCGCCGAAACCTATGACCGCATCGCCGTGCGCGCCGAAGACAGCACCGTGCTGCAGGCGCCGCTCGTGCGCCGCCAGGGCGTGCCGCCGGAACTGCTGAACGCTCTGTACCTGAAGGCGGAAACAGCACTGAAAAAGGAAATCCTCGCCCGCCTCGAGGGCATCGCGCCGGAGGAAATAGAGCAGGCCTTCGCCCGCAGCCGGGCCCGCGTCACCAGCCAGTATGCGCGCCCCGCCGACTATCAGGAGGCGGCGCGGCGCATCGACGCCATGGCCTATGCCGGCACGCTGAAGCCGCCGGTGCTGGTGTCGCTGCTGCGCGAGGGCAAGGCCGCGCGCACCGCCTTCAAGATCGCGCTGGCGCACCTCACCGACATGGAGATCGAACTGATCGACCGGGTGGTGGACGGCCATGACGTCGACACGCTGGCGCTGCTGTGCCGGGGTTCGGCGATGGAACGGGCCGTCTTCGTCACCCTGGCGGTGGCGCTGGACGCCAATCCCACCAACGCCATGGCCGGGGCGACCCAGTTCATGGCGCTGTATGACAGCGTGCCGGTGACGGCGGCGCAGCGGGCCCTGCGCTTCTGGAAGGTCCGCACGGCAGCCTGATCGGACGGCCGTGCCGTCCGTTCACAGCCGGAAGATCGCCACGGGGGCCAGTGCCAGCGCCAGAGCGGCCCCTTGCAGCGCCAGCCTGCGCGCGGGTGCCGTGGCCGGTCGCCAATCCGCCGTCAGGACAAAGGCCGCGATAAAGGGCAGCTGCACCACCATCAGCAACTGGAAGAGGTGGGCGGCGGCGCCTTCATCCCCGTCATGCGTTTCCCAGCCGGCGGTGAGCGCCGCCACCACCAGCGCGAAGGCGGCAAGAGAACAGACCAGGGGAATAGCGAAAGCAACACGGTTGAGCCGGGCGCGGGTCATGGGGGGCCTCCACAATCTGGCCATATTCTAACATATCCCGGGGTGGCGGTCACCCGCGCCCGGGCCGTCAAAGCCTTGTGGCTCAGATCGGCGCGGGCTAATGGTGAGTCCGGCTGCGCAAAGGGTCCCAACGACCCTCTGCCCGCCCGAACACCGCCCCCGGGAGAGCCTCTTGTCGCGCAAAAACACCCTGATTGCCGCCGCCACCGTGGCCCTCCTGGCCGCGGGCGGGCTGGGTTTCTACTTCTACCAGCAGTCGCAGGACGGCACGGCCAGCCACAGCCAGCAGGCGGCAGACAATGCCGGTCCGGCCGCGCCGGCGGCCGCTGCCGGGGCCAAGGGGCCCCTGCCCGCGCCGGTCTTCCTGGTGCTCGACAAGCAGGCGGTGCTGCGCTTCTCCAAGGCCGGGCAGGACATCGCCCGCCAGATGCAGCCGGTCATCCAGCAGGCGCAGACCACCATCCTGGGCCAGCGCCAGTCGCTGGAAAAGCAGGCGGCGGATCTGCAGCAGAACACCAGCCTCAGCCCCGAAGAACGCGACAAGCGCGGCGCCGCCCTGCAAGCCAGGAGCCAGGCGCTGCAGGTCGAGGCGCAACGCCGCCAGCAGCAGCTCAGCGAGGCGCTCAACCGCGCCAACGCGCCCCTGAGCAAGGCGGTGGGCGAGATCGTGCCCGCCATCGCCAAGCAGCGCAACGCCAACATGGTGTTGGACCGCGCCGCCCTGGCCCAGGCCGATCCCGCCTTCGACATCACCCAGGATGTGATCACCCAGCTCGACGCCAGGCTGCCATCGGTGAAGGTGGAACTGGGCGCGCCGAAATAGGATTCAGCGCGACAGCGACTGGAATTGCGCGTCCGTCAGCGTAATGGCGCTGGCGGCGACATTCTGCTCAAGGTGTTTCACCTGCGATGTGCCCGGAATGGGCAGCATCACCGGCGACCGCCGCAGCAGCCAGGCCAGCGCGATCTGGGCATGCGTTGCCCCAATTCCATTTATCGCGTGCGCCTTCGCCACCCGCGCCAGCGCCGTGCCGCCATCGGTCAGATCGCCCGCCGCCAGCGGATACCAGGGGATGAAGCCGATACCGTTGGCCTCGCAATAATCCAGCACATCGTCGCTTTCGCGCGACATCATGTTGTAGTGGTTCTGCACCGTGGCGACGGGAAAGATCTTCTGCGCCGCCTGAATCTCGGCCACCGAGACTTCGGACAGGCCCGCATGGGCGATGACGCCTTCGTCGATCAGATCCTTCACCGCACCGAACTGGTCGGCCATGATCACGTTGGAGGCGACGCGGTGCAGCTGCCACAGCGCGATCTGCTCGACACCCAGTTTCTTCAGGCTTTTCTTCGCCGCCTCTTTCAGATGCGCCGGGCTGGCGTTCACCGCCCAGCGGTCGGGACCGGAGCGGGTGAAGCCCGCCTTGGTGGCGACAACCAGGCCCTTGTAGGGGTGCAGCGCCTCGCGGATCAGTTCTTCCGAGACATCGGGGCCGTAGGAGTCGGCGGTGTCGATGAAGTTCACGCCCAGTTCCGGCAGGCGGCGCAGCACCCGCAGCGCTTCGGCCTTGTCCTTCGGCGGCCCCCAGATGCCCGGGCCGGTGATGCGCATGGCGCCGAAGCCCATGCGGTGCACCGCCAGCGCGCCTCCGATCTTGAACGTTCCCGATTGCCTTGCATTGGGAATTGGGGTGTCGCTCATCCGTCAGTTCCACTTGTTAAAGGCAAAAAACGCGGCCCCACACAGAAACAGAAACGAGACGGCGTGGTTCCAGCGCAGACTTTCGCCCAGATATGTCACCGAGAAAATGGCGAAGATGATCAGCGTGATGATTTCCTGCATCGTCTTCAACTGCGCCGCCGAATAGACTTGGTGGCCGATGCGGTTGGCCGGTACCGCCAGGCAATATTCGAACAGAGCGATGCCCCAGCTAACCAGGATGGTGGCCCACAGGGCGGTCGATGGGAATTTCAATTGCCCATACCAGGCGAACGTCATGAAGACGTTGGAGAAAATCAGCAGAAGGATCGGCGTAATGTAAGGCGTCATATCTCAAAGACCTTCTTGTCAGCATGGAGGTGGGCGGCGGAACCAACCGGGCTCCGGACGAAAATGTTTCTCGGCCCGTTCTGGCCGCGGCATTTGCGACAGTCCGATACAATTTTGCCTCGCCCGGGCGCTTCCCGGCCAGCCCTCGCGGGAGGACAGTTGGCCCCGGCTCTGTGTCCGATCGGCGCTCCACCTTAGGATACGGCCAGTTGCGGACGGCCGGACCGGTTTTGGTGCCCCCACGTAAAAACCCAAGTCCGGCCGTCCAATTTTCCCCGAAACCGGCATCAGCGACAAACCATTACAGCCCGCCCCCTTGCACCGGGCGCTCCCAAGACGATATTTGCTGCATCCCCCGCTGGTTCCCCCTGGGGACCCGAAAACCCGGCCGTCTCCTTTCCCCGCCAAAGAGGGTAAGGGACTGCCCCCTGAGGCGATGAGATTTTGATGCGCACGATTTTCAAAGCCCTGTCCGTCAGCGCCCTTGCGCTGGCCGCGGCCGGTTGCAAGCTGACGCCCAACCCCACGCCGCTGGACAAGCCGGGCGACATGCCCGCCGCCTTCACCGCCCCGGTGGTGGACAAGAACGCTCCGATCTGGCCCGCCGCCGAATGGTGGAACAACTTCAACGCCCCTGAGCTGCCGATGCTCATGGAAACGGCGATCCGCGAAAACCTCGACCTCAAGGTCGCGATCGGCCGCGTGCTGGAAGCGGAAGCCAACAGCACCATCGCCTTCTCCGCCCTGCTGCCCACCGTCAACGGCACGCTCGGTGCAAAAAAGGCCGGCAACAGCAGCATCAACTCCGACACCTTCAGCGCCGGCCTCACCGGCAACTATGTGCTGGACTTCTTCGGCCAGAACCGCGCCCGTCTCGCGGCGGCGAACGAAAATCTGCGCGGCGCCCGCTACACCCAGGTCAATACCGGCCTGACCATCGAGCAGTCGGTGGCCACCACCTACTTCACCATCCTGTCGCTGCGCGAGCGCATTGCCATCACCCGCGAAAATCTGGACCTGGCCCGCCGCCTGCTGGCCATCAGCCAGGCCAAGTTCGCCGCCGGCGTCGCGTCCAACCTGGATGTGATGCAGGAAACCGCCACCGTGGCGCAGCAGCAATCCACCCTGCCCGGCCTGATCGAGCAGGAGCGCGACGCCCGCTACACCCTGGCCGTGCTGCTGGGCCTGCCGCCAGAGAATTTCGACGTCAAGGCGCAGAACCTGAATGGCGTCACCGCGCCGTCCGTGCAGGGGGGCCTGCCGTCCGACCTGCTGCTGCGCCGCCCCGACATCGCCCTGGCCGAGGCCAACCTCTACGCGGCCCACGCCAACGTCGATGCGGCCCGCGCCGCCTTCTTCCCGCAGATCGGCCTGACGGCCGGCGCCAGCTTTGGCTCGAACATCCTAGGCACCATCTTCAATCCCAGCAGCTTCGCCTGGAACGTCGGCGCTTCGCTGGCCCAGACCATCTTCGACGGTGGCGCCATCAATGCCCGCGACCAGATCGCCAAGGCGCAGCAGGACGAGCAGATCGCCACCTATCGCAAAACCGTCTTCACGGCCTTCCAGCAGGTGGAAACCGGGATCGGCACTGCCAGCGCCATCAACGAGCAGCTGGACTTCATCCAGCAACAGACCACGGCCTCGGTCGAAGCCGAGCGCATTTCCGAACTGCAGTATCGCGAAGGCACCATCGACATCACCACCCTGATCAACACGCAGCAGTCCCTGTTCAGCGCCCAGATCTCGCTTGTGCAGACCAAGCTGACCCGGCTGCAGAACAGCATCAATCTCTACATCGCGGTGGGCGGCGGCTGGGACCAGAAGCAGTCCGACACGGACTACAAGCCGCAGCTGGACTGGTTCCCGCTGTAAGAAAGAGCAGCATCGATCCGGAAAAGGCCCGCCATCGCGCGGGCCTTTTTCTTTGGTGGCGGTGTTCAGAAGCCGAATATCTTCGCCGCCAGGCGCGGGACCACGGCGTCGAAACGCAGCGGCGCCGTGGTGACGGAGAGATTGATGCAGGGCTCGCCCGGATCGGCCACCGGATTGTGCCGCGTCTGCGGCGTCGCCACCTGCAGGTCGCCCGGCGCGTAACAGCCAGTCTCGTCGGTGAAGCCACCCGCCAGCACCAGCGTGTATTCCAGCCCGCGATGGCCATGCCCCCCCGTGTCGGCGCCGGGCGCCCCCTTCAGCAGGCGAACGCGGATGCGGCCACGGCGGAAGAGATTGGCGAAGGCCAGGTTCGGCCCCATTCCGCGCCAGCGCACGGCAGAAAGATCGCCGCCCAGATAAGGCCGCAGTGGCGAGGGCGTGCCGTCGCGCGATGGCGCGGGCGCGGATACCGGCGCGGCCTCATCGAGGCGGGCGAGCACGGCATCAAGCGCACCCGGGTCCAGCGGCGCGGTTTCCTCCAGCAGCGCCCCGCCCGCCGCTTCGGCCAGCGCCACGGTGCGGCGGCAACCGGCGCAGAAGCACAAATGGGTGGCGACGATCAGGGCCAGCCCCTCATCCGCCGCGCCGCTGGCATAGTCCAGCAGCAATTCCTCGCCGGGATGGTGACGCGGGTTCATGCGTCTTCTCCCATCGCCGTGCGCAGCCGCGCCATCGCCAGGCGCAGGCGCGACTTCACCGTCCCCAGCGGGATGCCCAGCCTGCCGGCGATCTCGCTGTGCGGACAGTCGCAGAAGAAGGACAGTTCGATCACCCGCGCCTGGTCGGGCGGCAGCATCGCCAGCGCGGCGCGCAGCCTGCCTTCTGGCTGGCTCCAGGCCAAGCCTTCCTCGGCGCCGCGCGGTTCATCGCACAAGGGATCGTCGGGCGCGATTTCGGGACGGCGCTCCTTGCGGATCTGGTCGATACGCAGATTGCGGGCGATGGTGAAGACCCAGGTGGCGGCGGACGCCTTGGCGGGATCGAAAAGGTGCGCCTTGCGCCAGAGCGACAGCATGGCTTCCTGCGTCACATCCTCGGCCAGGTTCGGGGCGGCGCCCAGGCGGATGAGATAGGCCTTGATGCGGGGACCAAAATGGCCGAACAGCGCGGCAAAGGCGGCGCGGTCGCGGGTCTGCGCGACGCGCGCGATAAGCGCCTCATATTCGCCGCCTGCACCGCGCATCAGAGCGAATACCGGGCGTCGCGGCGGCGGGTTTGGGGACAGGACATGCGCCAACATAACCTATTTTACGGGGGCGGGGGCAGGCCGGATCAGTGGCTTGATCCGGAACAGGCGGCGGCGCGTATCCTGTATTGGAAAGGTGCGAATTGGCCCGATCGGCAATTTATGAAGGTTGGGTGATGCACCGGCGGCTTCGGCCCCGGGTTCACCGCTTCACGTACCGCGTCTTTTCGCTTCTGATCGAGCTGGACGAACTGCCCCGGCTTGACCGCGTCCTGCGCCTGTTCCGCTGGAACCGCTGGGGGCTGTTCAGCTTCCATGACCGCGACCATGGCCCGTCTGGTGGCGATCTGCGCGGCTGGCTGGACGGGCTGCTGGCGGGCGCGGGCATCGCGCCGGGGGGCGCAAAACGCGTGCTCTGCTATCCCCGCATCCTGGGTCATGTCTTCAATCCTCTCAGCGTCTGGTTCTGCGACGACGAGGCCGGCGTACTGAAGGCCATCATCTATGAAGTGCACAACACCTATGACGAAGGCCATGCCTATGTCTTCCCGGTCAGCGGCGAGGATAGCGCGCTGGCGCGACAGGAATGCGCCAAGGATTTCTTTGTCTCGCCCTTCCTGAGCAAGGACTGCCGCTATCATTTCCGCATCGCCCCGCCCGGCGAAAAGGTTGCGGTGGCGATCCAGGAAAGCGAAGGCGGCGACGCCATCCTCAATGCCAGCTTTTCCGGGACGCGGCGCGCGCTGACCGATGGCGCGCTGCTGCGCCTGTTCATGCGCTATCCGCTGATGACGCTGAAGGTGGTCGCCGCCATCCATTTCGAGGCGATGCGGCTGATGCTGAAGGGCGTGCGCCGCCACGCCCATGCGCCGCTGGCCGAAGCGGCGACATGGAAGCGCGGGAATTGAGGCGCGCGTCCTAGCTGAGCCAGCCGGAAACGGCGCGCGGCTGATACGGCGCTTCCAGGAAAGCGCGATCCTCGGCACTCAGCTTCAGCGCCGCCGCCGCCACCGCGTCGGCCATGTGATGCGGCTTCGAGGCGCCGATGATGGGCGCGGTGACGCCGGGCCGGTGCGCCAGCCAGGACAGCGCCACCTGGGCATTGGGCACGCCCAGCTGCGACGCCACGGTTTCGACCCGGTGCAGGATTTCCAGATCGGTGTCGCCGAACCGCATGTCCAGCGCCTTGTCGCTCCTGGACCGCGCCGTCCGATCGGCGAAAGCCTCGGCCGCCTTGCGGCCCAGAAAGCCGCGCGCCAGCGGGCTCCAGGGAATGATGCCGGCGCCCTCGGCGATGCAGAGGGGGATCATCTCCCGCTCTTCCTCACGATAAATCAAATTGTAGAAATTCTGCATCGAGACGAAGGGCGTCAGGCCCGCGCTGGCGGCGGCCTTGAGGAAGCGGGCGAACTGCCAAGCATACATGGACGAAGCACCGACGTAACGCGCCTTGCCCGCCTTCACGACATCATGCAGCGCCTCGACCGTTTCCTCGATCGGCGTGTCGTTGTCGAAGCGGTGGATCTGGTAGAGATCGACATAGTCCTCGCCCAGGCGCTTCAGCGAATTGTCGATGGCGGTCATCACCCATTTGCGCGACAGGCCGCGCTGGTTGGGCGACGGCCCCATGGGATTGTAGAGCTTGGTGGCGATCACCACTTCCTCGCGGCTGGCGGCGTATTCGCGCAGCGCCTTGCCGGTGATGATTTCGCTGACGCCGGTGGAATACATGTCGGCGGTGTCAAAGAAATTGATCCCCGCCTCGATGGCGGCCTTGAAGAAGGGTTTGCTGGCGGCCTCGTCCAGCACCCAGTCGCGCCATTTCGGGTCGCCATAGGTCATGGTGCCCAGGCAGATTTTCGAAACCTTCAGGCCCGTCCGGCCCAGCCGCACCATATCCATCGCCGCGTCTTCCCTTGAAAAGGCGATGCTTTCTAGAAGCCGGGCCGCCCCGCCGCAATCGCGGGGGGAACCCCATGGAACTTTTTCCCGGCGACTCGCCTTATTGTTGCGTGACCATGGCGGCAATTTCGGCCGTCTCTTGAGCGTGCCTATGACAAGCATCGAATCCGCCGCCCCGGACGCCTGGTTCCGGCTGGAGAAGGGCCGCCTGGAGTTGGGCGGGGCTTGGACCATCGGCGCCAGCGCCCGGCTGGATGGCGAGCTCAGAGCCCTGAAAGCCGACGGTGACGTTCAGATCGACGCCTCCGGGCTGAAGAAGCTGGACAGCTCCGGCGCCTGGCTACTGCTGCGCACCCGCCGGGCCCTGGAAGAAGGCGGGGCCAAGGTCACCGGCCCCGATCTGCCGGACAGCTACCGCCCGCTGCTGGACAGCCTGGAAAAGACCAAGCCCCAGCCCGCCGTGAAACCGCCCCGGGCCGCCACCTTCCGGCGGCGGCTCTACAAGATCGGCAAGGCCACCATCCAGGCCCTGGACCAGGGCTATTCCATCCTGGGCTATCTGGGCCGGGTGACGGTGGAAACCGGCGAAGCCATCGCCAAGCCCAAGCACAATCTGCGCATCGCCGCCATTTTCCACCAGGTGGAAGAGACCGGCATCAACGCCCTGCCCATTGTCGGGCTGCTGTCTTTCCTGATCGGCGTCGTGCTGGCCTACCAGGCCATCGACCAGCTCAAGCAGTTCGGCGCCGAGCAGCTGACGGTGAATGGCCTGGGCATCATCGTGCTGCGCGAGATGGGCGTGCTGATGACCTCGATCATCGTGGCGGGGCGCAGCGGCAGCGCCTTCACCGCCCAGATCGGCACCATGCGCGTCAATGAAGAGATCGACGCCATGCAGACCATGGGGCTGAACACCGTCGATGTGCTGGTCCTGCCGCGCATCATCGGCCTGGTGATCGCCCTGCCGCTGCTGACCTTCTATGCCGACATCATGGCGCTGATCGGCGGCTGGCTGATGTGCTATTTCAACCTGGGCATGACCTTCCCGGTCTTCCTGCGCCAGCTGCAGGGCGCAGTGCATGTGAACACCTTCCTGGTGGGCTTCATCAAGGCGCCGGTTTTCGCCTTTGTCATCGCCCTGGTCGGCTGTTACGAGGGCTTCCAGGTCGAGCGCAACGCCGCCAGTGTCGGCCTGCTCACCACCCGCTCGGTGGTGGAGTCGGTCTTCCTGGTGATCGTGCTGGATGCCGCATTCTCGGTCATGTTCTCGGTGCTTGGGATCTGACCATGGACGAGAACAAGACCGGCGAAACCATCATCAAGATCAGCGGCCTGGTCAATGCCTTCGGCACCAAGGTGATCCACGACCATCTCGACCTCGAGGTGCGCCGCGGCGAAGTGCTGGGCGTGGTCGGTGGTTCGGGCAGCGGCAAGTCGGTCCTGCTGCGTACCATTATTGGCCTGAACCGGCCCAAGGAAGGCACGATCGAGGTTTTCGGCCAGAAGACCGGCGGCGCCGAAGGCGACAGGATGCGGGCGCTTGAGATGCGCTGGGGCGTTCTGTTCCAGGACGGGGCGCTGTTCTCGGCCCAGACCGTGGCGGAAAACATCCAGGTGCCCTTGCGCGAGTATACGGCGATGAACCAGCAGTTGATGGACGAGATCGCCGCGATCAAACTGACCATGGTGGGACTGCCGGACGATGCCGGGCAGAAATTCCCGTCCGAGCTGTCGGGCGGCATGAAGAAGCGCGCCGGGCTGGCGCGGGCGCTGGCGCTGGACCCCGAGCTGCTGTTCCTGGACGAGCCCACCAGCGGCCTTGATCCCATCTCGGCCAATCTGTTCGACGAACTGATCCGGGGGTTGCAGCAGAGCCTGGGCCTGACCGTGGTGATGGTGACGCATGACCTGGATTCGCTGCGCGCCGTCTGCGACCGCGTCGCCGTGCTGGTGAACAAGCAGATCAAGACCGGCACCATCGCGGAATTGCGCAAGGATCCAGATCCCTGGATCCAGGATTATTTCTCCGGCCCGCGCGGACGCGGCGCCATGCCGGAAAAGGCGGCCTGACATGGAAACAAAAGCCAATTACGTCGCGGTGGGCGCCTTCGTCCTGATCTGCGTCATCGGACTTGTCGTGACGCTGCTATGGCTCGCCGGCGCGCAGTACAGCCAGGAATATTCCTACTACCAGACCATCTTCAAGGGTTCGGTCTCGGGCCTCGGCAAGGGCACCCTCACCCGCTACAACGGCATCGAGGTGGGACGCGTCACCGACCTCACCTTCGACCCCAACGATCCGCAAAGCGTGATCGTGACGCTGCAGGTGCAGCCCAACCTCAACATCCGCGAGGACAGCGTCGCCTCCATCGCCAGCCAGGGCCTGACCGGCGGCTCCTATGTCGAGATCAGCGGCGGCACCAGGAATTCCCCCCTGCTGGTGGCCAAGGAAGGCCAGCACTATCCCGTCATCCGCTCCAAGGTTTCGACCCTGGCGCAGCTGGAGCAATCGGCGCCCGAAGTGGTGGCCAAGCTGAACGTGGCGGCGACGCGCATCAATGACCTGCTGAAGGACGAGAACCGGGCAGCGGTGGCGCACACCCTGGCCAATCTCGATACCTTGACCACCACCCTGGCGGCACGCAGCGGCGAGATCGACGCCACCATCCGCAACGCCAGCGACGCAGTCGCCAATCTCAAGCAGGCATCGAAGGAATTCCAGCCCGTCATCGACCATGTCAACGGCACGGTCGATACCGCCAACACCACGTTGAAGAAATACGGCAAGGTGGCGGATGATGCCGATGCCTTCGTCAACGGCGAAGGCCTGGCGCAACTGTCCGACCTGATCGGCGAGATGCGGCGCACGGTCGGCAATCTCAACGAGCTTTCCGCCCAGCTCAACAAGGAGCCGACGAAGCTGTTGTTCGGCGACAGGCGCAAAGGATACACACCAAAATGACCAGCAACCGGCGCAATTTCCTGATCCTTGGCGGCGCTTCGCTGGCGCTGGCCGGCTGTGGCGGCGACCTTCTGGGCCCGCCGCCCGCCCCGCCCATCTATGTGCTGGAAGCACCCGCGCCGGTCGCGGCAATGGCGCAACTGCCCTGGTCGCTGAGCGTGATGCGGCCCAACGCGCCGTCGGCGCTGAATGGCGAACGCATTCCCCTGATCCAGCCGGGCCTGACGCTGGACTATTACGCCAACGCCAACCTGCCCGACGCCATTCCCGACCTGGTGCAGGCGGCGCTGGTGGCGGCGTTCGAGAAAAGCGGCGCTCCCACCAGCGTGACGCGGGAATCTGACGCCCTGCATGCCGACTACAACCTCTTCACCGACATCAAGGATTTCGAGGCCCGCTATGCGGTGCAGGACGGTGTGCCTGAAATACTGGTGACGCTGACGGTCCGCCTGGCCACCGCCCATGGCCGTGTCGTGGCGGGGACCACCACCGTCACCGAGCGCGTACCGGCCACCGCCAACAGCGTGGCGGCGGCGACAGCCGCGCTGGGCCAGGCATTGGGCGCGGCGGCGGCGGCAATTGTGACTTGGGCAGCGACCTTCCCGGCACCGCCGTCACAGAACAGGGCGCCCTGACCGCCATCCCCAAAGAGCTGCGGAACTTTCCCGCCTGAATCGGCGTTTCCTCACCGATTTACAGCGGAGGCTTCGCATGTTGCGGTGGGCACTGATTTTCCTGGTGATCGGCCTGATTGCGGGCCTGCTGGGGTTTACCGGCGTGGCCGGCGCTTCCATCGCCATCGCCAAGACCCTGTTCTTCATCTTCATGGTGATCTTCCTGGTGCTGCTGGTGCTGGGGCTGACCGCCGCACGGCGACTCTGACACAGGCAAGGTCCCTGCCCTGCGTCCTGTCGTGTGGGCCGCGCCGGCCGCTTCGGCGATGCCGGTGCGCTTACCGCGGGGTGGCCTGAACGGCCTGCGCCAGCGCCTGCCAGGGCGCGATGTCCCAATGATTGCCGGCCAGGGGCGATGGTGACGGAAGAATCCACACAAGCGTCTCGCCCAACCGTTCTGGCTGTTCGCCCGCCCGCGCCGCCTTGCCCATCACCGTGCGGCCGGCATTGAGGCTGGTGAAGGCCAGGTGGCGCGGCGCGAATTTGGCGATGCGCGCCCGCAACGCCTGGACAGCCTCGGCGCCCAGCGCCTCCCTGGGCAGCTGATGGTCCATGCCGAACGCGAATTTCGCGATGTCGGTGAGGCCGATATCGAGATCGTCCAGAAGCGGATAATCCTGCGGCGTGAACAGGCGCGGCGTCAGGCCGGTCGCATATAGCGTCTTCCAGAACTTGTTCTGGCCATGGGCGTAATAGGCCCCTTCCAGCGCCGATCTGCGGCCCGCCGCCGTGCCGCAGAAGACCAGTTTCAGACCCGGGCGCAATTGCTCCGGCAGGACATGCTTCTTGGTCGCCATCAGTGACTTTGAATAAACGCCGCCATGTCCTGGCGCAATGTGGTGCGGCCGCGAAAGCCCGGCAGCAGCGACAGGATGATGCCGATATGGCCGGTGCCCGGATAGCGGCGCGTCTCGAACGGGCTGTTCATGGCCTTCAGCCTGGCTTCCATATGGTCGATATTTTTCGCGCCAACGGTTCCGTCATCCACTCCCCAGGCCAGCAGCATGGCAGGCCGCTTGCCGTCGATGTGCGTGACCGGCATGGCCTGGCGGTTCATCGGGCCATGGAAAATTGCGATATAATCCGGATCGGTGAGCGGCAGGAAGTCATAGGGCCCGGCAATGCCGATGACGCCGCGCAACCAGGACAGATCGCCGCCCGCTGCCGCGAGATATTTCGGATCGGACCCCAGCATGGCCGCAATATAGCCGCCCGCCGAATGGCCGCTGATGAAGAGACGCTGCGGGTCGCCGCCATACTGCGCCGCATGGGCGTGGACCCAGGCCACGGCCTGCGCGCCGTCCTCGACAAAGGCGGGATAGGTGACTTCAGGATAAAGCCGGTAATCGGCGACCACGGTGACGATGCCCAGGCTGGCGAAGGCCTGGCCAAAGGCGAGATACTGTTCGCGGCTGCCCGACATCCAGGCGCCACCATAGAAGAACAGCAGCACCGGCGCCGGAGCCTTCAGGTGATCGGGGACATAAACGTCCAGCTTGCGGCGCGGACCTTCGCCATAAGCCAGAGCCTTCACCACATGGTAGCCGGTGCGCGGCACCAGCACATTCAGCAGCGCCGGGCTGGGGGTACAGGCCGCCAGCAGGGTCATCAGGCTGGCAAGCAGGCCGAGGCGCGCGATCTTGGGAGATGTCATCCCTCGACTACGGATAAGAACCGAACTTGGTTCAGTCTCCCGGCCTTGACGTCTTTGGCTTGGCCGCCAACCGCATTTAGCGATTGCTGGCCTGGACGTTGCCGCCGGGCGCGGCGATTTCGCTGGGCGCGGGCGCGTCACTATCGTCATCGGCGGGACGGCGGACGACGGCAGCGGACGGCTCGGCGACGATCGCCTTGGTCGCCTGCGCCTTGGCGAACAGGTCGCGGCGCAGATAGGTGCGGGCGCCGCGCGGATAGGGCGGCTCGTCCACCTTGGCCGCCGTCACCGGATCGACGGCATAGGCCGGCACGGCGGTGAAGCGGAAGGCGGCGCTGATGGCGGTGTTCTGGCCATGGGCG
>Ga0316220_1002107_pt1 | contig 19195 bp, 15 predicted proteins | sample TBH18005metaG_FD_203632 | JGI IMG/M metagenome (GOLD analysis project Ga0316220, IMG submission 203632) | Freshwater microbial communities from Trout Bog Lake, Wisconsin, USA - TBH18005 | ecosystem: Environmental > Aquatic > Freshwater > Lake > Hypolimnion/Profundal zone | place: USA: Wisconsin...
CGTTCTCGAAGCTGACAGCGCCACCCGATGAGCCGTCCGTTCCGAGTACGGGCTGACTGAAACGAACGTCGCGATCGCCTCGTGAGATCCTTCGCAAGCTCAGGATGACAACGTTCGGTGTGTGCTGGCGGGGTCAGGCATTACTTCTTAACCGGAATCCTCCGCCGCAAAGCGATAATCGCGGCGTTGATTGTTGGGCAAGAACCTGCGTCGAGACAGCTTCCGGGGAGAACAACATGCCTCGCTTGGCGAGGCATGTTGTTCTCCCCGGACAGCCGTCTCGACACGCTTTCGCTCTCCATACCTCACCCGCTTTTTACCGCATCCCGGCCATTGCCAATCCGGATTGGAGAGTTCATGTTTCCGGTGACCGTGACCGCGCCCGCTTACATTGAACTCCACGCCCGTAGCGCGTTCAGCTTTCTCCGCGGCGCATCGCAGCCGGAGGAACTGGCAAAACGCGCCGCCGCCCTCACGCTGCCCGCCATGGCGCTTTGCGACCGGGACGGCGTGTACGGAGCGCCCCGGTTCTACTCGGCTGCGCGCGAACACGGCCTGCGCGCCATCGTCGGGGCGGAACTGACGATGGAGGACGACTCGGTCCTGCCCGTGCTGGTGGAGAACCGCACCGGTTACCAGAACCTTTGCAGGCTCATCACGCGCGCGAAACTTCGCGGGACCAAGGAGCGCGCTCCCGTGGCATGGCACGATCTGCGCGAGTTTGTTTCGGGGCTCGTAGCCCTCACCGGCGACGAGGAGGGCGCGCTTCGCCGGTCCCTTGAAACCGGGGATGACGCCGGCGCGCTTGCCGGTGTGCGGCGGTTGGCGAACGTCTTCGGCGAGCGCAACGTTTACATCGAAATCCAGCGGCATTTGGAACGCGGCGAGGAGGCGGTCAATGACCGGCTCGTCGAACTCGCCCGCGCCGAGCGGCTGCCGCTGCTCGCCACCAACGGCGTCCTGTATGCGGAACGCCCGCAACACCAGGCGCTCGACGTCTTTGCTTGCATACGCAATCACACCCACCTGGACGCAGCCGGCCTGCTGCTGAGCCGCAACAGCGAGCGCATGCTGAAGCCGGCCCGCCTCATGCGCCCGCTCTTCGCCGATCTCCCCGAAGCGCTGGAGAACACGCTCTCGCTGGCGGAGCGCCTCCAGTTCTCCCTCGATAACCTCGGCTACGAGTTTCCGCGCTATCCCGCGCCACCCGGGGAGTCGATGGATTCATTCCTGCGCAAGGTGACATTCTCCGGGGCGCGCGCCCGCTACACGCATCTTGGCCCCAAGGTGATGAGCCAGCTTAACCGCGAATTGGCTCTCATCGAGAAACTCGGGTTCGCCGGATATTTCTTAATCGTATGGGATATTGCCAACTTCTGCACGGAGCACGACATTCTCATGCAGGGCAGGGGAAGCGCGGCCAACAGCGCGGTCTGCTATTCGCTTGGTATTACCGCGTGCGATCCGATCTCCAACAACTTGCTTTTCGAGCGGTTCCTGAGCGAGGGACGCAAGGGCTGGCCGGACATCGATCTCGACCTGCCTAGCGGTCACCGCCGGGAATCGGTCATCCAGGAACTCTACCGGCGCTATGGCGAGCACGGCGCGGCGATGACCGCCAACGTCATCGCCTTCCGCGGCAGGAGCGCCATGCGCGAGATCGGCAAGGCGCTCAATCTCGCGCCCGATGTGCTCGGGCGGCTCTCCGGCCTTTACGGCGGCGGCGATTTCCCGCACACGCTCGATTTCCGGGCGCATCTGGAAAAGGGCGGCCTGCCGCGGGACCATCCGCGGGCGGCGGCATTTGAGTCGCTGTACGGGCAAATCCATGGACTGCCGCGCCATCTCGGGCAGCATTCCGGGGGCATGATCGTGTGCCAGGGAATGCTCGACTCCATCGTGCCGCTGGAGCGCGCCTCGATGCCCGGGCGCGTCGTGGCGCAATGGGACAAGGACGACTGCGAGGACCTGGGCATCGTCAAGGTGGACCTCCTCGGGCTGGGGATGATGTCCGTCTTGCAGGAGAGTCTCGAAATCTGCCGTGAACGGGGCGTCCCGGTGGAGATCGCAACGATTCCCAGGGATGACCCGGTCGTATTTGAGATGATGCAGAAGGCGGACACCATCGGCGTTTTCCAGATCGAAAGCCGGGCGCAGATGGCCACGCTGCCGCGGCTGCGCCCCGAATGCTTTTACGATATTGTCGTCGAGGTGGCCATCATTCGTCCCGGGCCCATTCATGGCGACCTGGTCCACCCGTATCTCAATCGCCGCGCCGGCCGGGAACCGGTGGACTACATTCACCCGCTGCTGGAGCCGGTGCTCAAGCGCACCCTCGGCGTGCCGTTGTTCCAGGAGCAAATCCTCAAGATGGCGATGGTGATCGCCGATTTCACCGGCGCCGAGGCCGAGGAACTGCGCCGCGCGCTCAGCTTTCACCGGTCGCAGGAGCGGATGGAGAAGGTGATCGTCAAATTGCGCGCAGCCATGGAACGGAAGGGAATCGGCGAGGATGCTATCGAGAAAATGATCCGCGGGGTCACCTCGTTCGCTCTGTACGGATTTCCCGAAAGCCACGCCATTTCGTTTGCCAATCTCGTTTGGACGAGCGCCTGGCTGAAGGCGCATCGCACCGTGGAGTTTTTTGCGGGGCTGTTCAACAACCAGCCGATGGGGTTTTATTCGCCCGCCACGCTATTGCGCGACGCCCGCCGGCACGGCGTCCCGTTCAAGCCGGTGTCTGTGCTGGCGTCGGATTGGAAGTGTACTATTGAAGACGAAGGCGAAAATTCCGCGGACAGTCGGCGGTCCGTTATCCGCCTGGGTTTCTGCATGGTGCGCGGATTGAACCGGGAGCATGCGGAGCGGATTACAAGCGAACGCACCGCTCGGGCGTTCGAATCGTTGGGCGATTTCCGGGCGCGGGTGGCGCTGGACCGCGATGAACTGCGCACGCTGGCCAGGGCCGGGGCGCTCAACGGTCTGGCCCGGCACCGTCGCGACGCGATGTGGAAGGTTGAAGAGGCGCAGCCGGAGGACGATCTTTTCTCACGCGTTCCCAAGACTCCCCTCGTTCCCAAGTTGCACTTGGGAACGCAATCGTCCGCGAAGTTGAACTTCGCATCCCAGCAGGCATCCGAAAGCGCTTCCCCATTGGGAGAAGTCATCTTGAGCAATCAAGGCGGCGAAGTTCAACTTCGCAATTCAGAGCATTCCCAAGTGCAACTTGGGAACGAGAGGGAGAAAGCGCAACATGGGAACGCGGAAAAGACGGTCGAGAGCGCGTATCCGGACGACGAATCCCCCCTCGAACCGATGACCCTCCCCGAGCGAACCCAGGCCGATTATCAGGAGACCGGCCTGACGGTCGGCCCGCATCCGATGGCGTTGCTGCGCGAAGGGTTCCCGCATATCTGGCGCGCGTCGGATTTGCCGCAGGCGCGTCACGGGGACCGAATCTCCATTGCCGGCAATGTGATTTGCCGGCAGCGCCCCGGCACCGCGAAAGGCTTCGTGTTTATCAGCCTGGAGGATGAAACCGGCATCGCCAACGCCATTGTCTCACCGGCACTGTTTGAGAAACGGCGGTTGACGATCACGCAGGAGAGGTACCTCGTCATCACCGGTTCCGTCCAGAGCCGGGACAACACGATTCTTATCCGCGCCACCCGCGTGGAGGCGCTCGGCGAGGCACAGTTTCGCGGGGCCGAATCGCACGATTTCAGGTAAGGCTGAAGTCTTGCTTGTCAACGGAACGAGCGTGAGGAAAAAGCATGCGACCAAGAGTGACACAGGCGTCCTGCCTGTGCCGGGTGCGCACCCACGCTCCGAACCACAGGCGGGACGCCCAATACTGTTCGGATAAGCAGCAGTTTCGAAGGCGGGTGGGGCTTCGACGGTCGCGCCAGCGTCTTGGAGTGCGGCAGCCCTGTGCCGCCTTCGGATGCCAAACCAACCCTTGCACACCGCGGAGCTTGGTTCCCACGACCAGCCGTGTCTTTCTTCTTTTTCTCAGGGCAAACACGGGCGCCCCATGGCCGCATACCGGCGAAACATGAGCAACAAAGGAACGGCGAGCGCCTGCCCGGGACTTGGCAGACAGGCGACCAGGAAAGCAAACCTCAGGTACCGACGCACCATCCCAAGGCGGCACAGGACTGCCGCAGTCCAAGACGCTGGCGCGTTCCACGGAACCCTCAACGCAATCACACGCGAGACGCCTGTGTCACTCCACCCGCGCCCGTTTACCCGCGTGCGACGAACTGCTTGTAAAACATCACCGCGGAGATGCTGAAACCCACGCCGGTGATGATGCGGCGGACGGCCTGCTGGGGAATGCGCTGGGCGAAATGGGAACCGAGGTAGTACCCGGCGATGGCGGCGACGGTCATCGGCAGCGCCCTGGACCAGTCGATGAGACCGGCGAACATGAACCAGATGGAGGCGACGAGGTTGATGAGGCAGCCGAGCACGGTCTTGAGCGCGTTCATCTGGTGGATGTCCTCCAGACCCATGATGCCGAGCGTGGCGAGCATCAGAATTCCGATGCCGGCGCCGAAATACCCGCCGTAAAAAGCCACGCCGAACTGGAACAGGATCGCCCCCAGCACGGCATGGCGATGGGGGGTCGAGGAGGCGTCGAATCCCGCGAAGGCGCGAAATGCGCCATGGGTCATAAAGAGCACGGTGGCGAAGAGCAAAAGGAACGGCACCATTTTCGCAAAGACCGCGTCGGAGGTGTGGGTGAGAAGGATCCCGCCGAGCAGGCCGCCCAGCAGGCTCACCGGGACAAATCGCCAGAACCACGGGCGCACGAGGGCCATCTGGCTGCGGTACCCGTAGATGCTGCCGCTGGTGCCGAAGACCAGTGCGATGGTGCTGGTGGCGTTAGCGACGATGGGCGGCGTGCCGAAGAGGAGCAGGACCGGAAAGGTGATGACGGTGCCGCCGCCTGCCAGCGCATTGACGGCTCCGGCGGCGGACGCCGCCGCGCAGAGCGCGAGTGCTTCAACCAGGCTCATGCGGGCGACTTATTCCAAATCACTTCAAGATGAACTGAATGTTGTGAGGAGCCGAGCACGGACTTCCGGGGAGCGCACGCGCCTCGCGTGCGGCCTTTGGCGCCCTCGCCGAAGGCCTCTTCGCCGGGCTCGCAACCCAATGAATTGAAAGTTTGCGTCGGCGGGGGCGCCGACGCCAACACGCGAGGCGCGTGTGCTCCCCGGAGCGCGCTGGTCGGCGTTTTTCCTTGTTGGACTAGGCTCATCTTGAACGCGACATAAAGTTACGGCGCGACCGCAAGCCGTTGCGGGAGCGGTTCCCGGTGCAGCAGGACGCCGTCTTCCTTGTAGGCTTTGAGCCGGAAATGGGTGGCGGTGGAAAGGACGCCTTTGATCGTGCTCAACCGTTCGGCGATGAATTTGGCGATTGCTTGCAGGCTCGTCCCCTGCACGATTACCAGCAAGTCGTAACCGCCGCTCATCAGGTAGCAGTCTTGCACCTCGTCGAACTTCGCGATCCGGGTGGCGAGCCGGTCGAAGCCGCCGCCGCGCTCCGGGGTGATTTTCACCTCGATGACCGCCTCAACCATGCCGTTGTTGCCGCCGGTTTTCTCGGGATCGAGGATGGTGTGATAGCCGAGAATCGTGCCGTTCTGCTCCAGCGCCTCGATGCATTCGGCCACATCCGCCTCGCTGCGGTTGAGTTCCCTGGCGAGATCCGCAACCGGAGTGCGGGCGTTGGTTTTGAGCAATTCAATGAGAGGGTCCATAAAATCTAATCGCCAAACGAAATGCCGACTTCGCGCGCGGCGACCACCATTTCGTCATCCGCTCGCACCAAACGCAGGCGATGCACCGCGTCGGCGATCGGCACTTCGGAGACGCTGGAATTGCGGTAGCTGACCATGGTTCCAAACTTGCCGTGCTTGATCAATTCGACCGCTTTGACGCCGAACCGGGTTCCGAGAATGCGGTCGAGCGTGGTGGGCGGGCCGCCACGTTGCAGGTGGCCGAGCACGCAGGTGCGCGCTTCCTTGCCGGTGCGCCGGATGACTTCCCGCGCGACAACCTCGCCCATGCCGCCAAGCTTGAATTCACCCGAGCCGGTGAAGTGCGATAGTTGATGGCCGTCGCGCGGACAAGCGCCTTCGGCAACCACGATCATTGTGCTCAGGCATCCCTCGGCGTCCCGATGGCGGACGGCGTCGGCGACCCGCTCGAAATCGAACGGGATTTCCGGAATGAGGATGATGTCTCCGCCTCCAGCCAGGCCGCCGTAAAGGGCGATCCACCCGGCATGCCGGCCCATGACCTCAAGCACCATGGCGCGCTTGTGGCTGGTGGCGGTGGTATGAAGCCGGTCGAGCGCGTCGGCCACTGCGGCCACGGCGGAATCGAAACCGAAAGATGAATCGGTGGCCTCCAAGTCGTTGTCGATGGTCTTGGGGACGCCGATGACCGGAAAGCCAGCCTCGAAAAGCTGGAGCGCAGTGGTCAGCGAGCCGTCGCCGCCGACGCAGATGAGCCCGTCGAGCTGGAGATGTTCCATTGTTTCGCGGGCGCGCGCGATGATTTCCGGCGCCAAAACAGCTTTTTCCCCGGCGCCGACCTTGGCCACAAAGTGCCCCTTGTTGGTGGTGCCGAGGATCGTTCCTCCAAGGGACATGATGCCGGCGGTCGTCCGGCGGTTGAGTTCCACCCAGTCCGCCGGCGGCAGCATCCCCTCGAAGCCGTCCCTGAAGCCGATGGTCGTCCAGCCAAGGGCGGCAGCGGCGCGGGTTACGCCGCGCAGGACAGCGTTAAGGCCGGGGCAATCCCCGCCGCTGGTGAGAATGCCGATGCGTTTCATTGCTTCTTCTCAAGCGGCCGCCCGTCGGCGGCCCATGCGGCATAGAGTTCCCATCCCCGTGCCAGCATATCCGCCCCCTGGCGAAACCGGTCATGGGCGCCGAGCAACACCAGAATAAGCCGTTGCGGCGTGACGGTGATCGAGCCGTCGGGATTCTTCGTCGATTCCGGTGCGCGCGAGGAAGAAAGAATCAGACATTCGCCGGCCCGGTCGGTTCTCCCGGTTTTGACGCCGTCAACAGACTCCTTGCCGAGCAGTTCGTTGGTGTTCACCAAATTAAAATCGACAGTGGCGCCCTCGGCGGTGTGGCGGGTGATGTGCCGCTCCTGCTGCGAGACGTAAAAGCGGAAGTCCGCGCGGCCCATGGCGTACCTGGTGAGCAGGACGAGATCGGCCGCGGTGGAGTAGGGGTGTTCGTGGTCGTCCAGCCCGTGTGAATTGAGGAAGACGGTCCGCATCATCCCAAGCTTCCTGGCGAGCGCGTTCATCCGGGCAACGAAAAGTTCCTCCGGCGTGGCGTCGGAGTTATCGCGGGGCAGAGAGCGTCCGACGTGAACGGCCAGGGTGTAAGCGGCGACATTATCGCTTTGCAACAGAGCGGCGTAGAGAAGGTCGCGCAACGAAACCTTGTCCCCCGGCATCAGCCCCACCGGATTGGTCCCGGCAATTTTGGCAGCGCTACGGGGAACGGTGGCCATCGTGCCGAGGTCGTTCTTGCTGAATTCCGCCCAGTCGAGGACAGTCATCGCGGTGGCGATCTTGGCCAGGCTGCCGATCTGGCGCTTCTTGGCGGCATTGTCGGAGGCGAGGATGTGGCCGGTGATCGCGTCGGCAACGGCGTACGCAGAATATTCCTGCGCGCCAACCCGCCCAAGGGCGAGCGTTACGACGCACACAGAGAGAACCAACGAGTGGAGAGAAGTTTTCATCCGGATCGAACCGTTAACATGAAGAAGCAGCCGCCGGTTTGCAATGCCGGAAACTTCCGCAGCTCATCAATTCTCAAAGTCGCCCGGTTGAAACGGGCGTGAAGGCGGGGCGCGTGGAGCTTGCGGGTTGATCGAATCCATGTGTGGCAAACTGCGCGTAATGCGTTAGTATGCTCGCGAAAAGCATGGGTATATCCAAGGCCTTTTTCCAACTTAGAGAGGCGGCAGCTTCGACGTCGAGGTTTGTAATCGCCGGCGTGAGTCTGTTCGGCCGGCTCGCCACCGAAGTGCGTAACAAGGCGCTGACGGGCATCGTCGTGGCCATTCCACTCATTGCCACCGTCTGGCTGGCGCAGATCGCCTATCACTTCATCGCCAACATCAGTGCCGGCGCTTTGGACAACGTGGGGAGGCTGTTCGATCTCCAGAAGAGCGTTGCGACCTGGCCGCTTGTGCCGTTCTTCGTCAGCCTGGTGCTGTTGATCGCCCTGGGCTTCATGGCGACCAACGTGCTTGGACAGCGTATTCTGGACTGGTTGGAGAGTGCGTTGCTGAGAATCCCGGTCATCACCACCATCTACGCCGGCGTCAAACAGGTGATCGATTCCTTTAAGTCCTTCAACAACATGGGCAATTTCAAACGGGTGGTCTATGTCGATTACCCTTCGGATGGCGCCCGGCTCATCGGTTTTGTCACCGGGCAGTACTTCGATCACAATCTGGGCGAAGAGATGACGAGCGTGGTGATTCCCACCGCGCCGAATCCAATGACCGGGTTGATCATCGTCGTGCCGAACAGGAAGCTGACGGAAAGCTCCCTGACGCTGGAGGAAGCGATGAAGATGGTTGTGTCAGCGGGGCTCGTTGTGCCAAAACGGCGCTCCGCGGGCGCGTCAGTTTCGGGGGGGGGCCTGCCTGGGGCCACCGCTCCGATACCGGTTGCCGCCAGCCTGGCGGTTCCGCCGCCGCCGCCGCCCGTTCCGCTGGTGCTACCTCCCGCGCTTCCGGTGGCCGCCCAGGGGCGCTTTCGCCGGGTGCTCTCGGCGTTTCGCGGGCGGTTCTTGTCCTGAAATGGACTTCGGTGTCGGAATTTGAACACCGGCGACAGTATTCCTGAATCCGACTGAACGTTCGGTCCGTAACAGTGTCAGAGAGAGTGAGACAGTAATCGTCGATGATGGCATGGCAGATGCTGTGTGACTCTGTTGTCAAACCACCGTTATGAAAAAGACACCGCGCAAAGTGCAACGTTCCTCCATGAATTTGGGGGAATTGATCATGTTGGTCAGCAGTTGCAGCCGCAATCAACGCGAGACCGTCGCCGCAGTGACCGATCTGCTCGAATCCGGAAGGGTTCGTTTGCAAAGTCACGGGCGGAAGTTCCGCGCTCACGTCTGTTAGTTAGAGCCTGTTACAAAGCGGTAACTGCGTTGGGAGTTCTGAGGAACGCGCCAGCGCCTTGGAGTGAGGCAGTTCTCTCCTTCCATTACCCACAAGTTTGCAGAACAGACGCGCGAGCGAGGACGGCGCCCCGCTTGTTGTCATCCTGATAAATCAAGCAGCCCGGACGGCTTTAAGGACGTTGTTGAAAACAGCGTAGAACTCTTCCTGGCGAACGATTCCGCGGCCGGCGATCGTCTTTAACTGAAAAGCGTCTTCCTGCCGGACTACCAGGTCGACGCTAAACAAAAACGCCTGCATATCCGAGCGCGAATTCATGTTCGGCCCGATAAGCACAACATAAGTCTCCCGACGCGTTTCCAGCGGCATGGAGGCGATTTCTACCAAAGCGGAATTGGTTGCCGCCTCGCAGTTGGCAAAACGTTCCGAGATGACGACGATGTCGTACACCCGCCCGCGAAGCTTGGTATTGACTTCCTCGCCGTTGAACGCCGTGTGAATGCCGAAACCGAGTTGAGCGAGTTGGTCGAACACGAGGCCTTGAAGCTCGGAGTCGTCGATGCAAACCAGCGACGAAAGATCGCCGTCCTCGATGATGTCGTTTCGTTTTAGCGGAGCCGCATCCATAGTCTAGAATCCGAAGAAACCGCGTTTTGGCGCGGGTGTTTGCTGGCCGTCTTTGGCTTCCAGCGTGTCCAGGCGCAGCCCGGTGCTGACCTCGATGTCCAGTCCGCGCCGCTTCTTGATCTGGTCGATGTTGCGCTGGACGATGCCTTTGCGTGTGGCGTAAAGCAGGGCGTTTTCTTCGCTGATCAAGTCCGCCTCGTAAGAACGCGCGATCGACTGGTCGAAGGTCATCCAGCCGAAGGACGCGCTGTCGGTGATGATATCGTAAAAGTCCCGGCTTTCGCCCTCGCCCAGGGCGACCGTTTCCTTAGTGCGCAGGTTGTGCCCCATGATTTCCAGAAGCAATACGCGACCGCCGCCCTGACGCGGGGCCAGGCGCTGACTGACCACGTAGCGCAAGGTTTCCGCCAGCCGCAGCCGAATCTGCTTTTCCGCTTCGCGCGGGAACATGCCCAGGATGCGCCCGATGGACTGCCCAGCGTCGATGGTGTGGATGGTGCTGAGCACCAGATGGCCCGTCTCGGCGGCGGTAATGGCGATTTCAACCGTTTCGCGGTCACGCATTTCTCCGACTAGAACGACTTTGGGAGCCTGACGCAAAGCGGCGCGCAGGCCGTTTGGGTACGAGTCGAAATCGGTGCCCAATTCCCGCTGGTTGAAAGTGGCTTTCTTGTGCTTGTGGACGAACTCGACGGGATCTTCCAGGGTTACGATATGAACAGCCTTGGTCAGGTTGATCTCGTTGAGGACAGCCGCCAGGGTCGTGGTCTTGCCGCTGCCGGTGGCGCCGGTTACCAATATGAGGCCATTCTTTTCCTGAACGAGATCCTGGAAAATGGGCGGCAGGTTCAAGCTCGCCAGCGTCGGCATTTCCGTTTGCAAGCGGCGCATGACGACCGCCCAGTTGCTGCGCTGCTTGAAGACGTTGACGCGAAAGCGAACGCGGTCGTTGAGGCCGTAGCCGCAGTCGCACGAGCCGTGGCGGAAGAGATCGGCCAGCAAGCGCCGGTCGTCGCCGATGATGTTGAGGGCGATCTTTTCGATCTGATAGGCGGTCAGCGCCTGGATGTTGGCACGGGCGCGCACCGCTCTCAGGACCCCCTGGGATTCCACCTGAAGGGGGCGTCCAACGCAAAAGAGAAAGTCCGAAATCCCATCGTAGGATTGCAGCATCTCCTCCAGCAGCAAATCGAGATCGACTCTTCTCATTTAATCATCCCAATCGTCCGGCGGGGTCGCAAGCAGCGCCCTGAATTTCTTCTTGTCGGTGGCTTTTTCATAAGCTTCCTCCGGTGAAATCCGCGCTGAGCGCAGGTGTTCCATGATGGCGTCGTCCAGGGGTTGGTTTCCCTTTTTCTTGCCCACCTGCATCATGCCGGGGATCTGATGGGTCTTGCCTTCGCGAATGAGGTTCGAGATCGGGCTGTCCACAACGAGGATTTCGAGCGCGGCGATGCGCCCCGGTTTATCGACCCGACGAAAAAGGTTTTGCGCGACGACCCCCTTGAGGGATTCGGCCAGCGTTGCCCGAACCTGGTTCTGTTGGTTGGTGGGGAAGACGTCGATGACGCGGTCGATGGTCTTCGGGGCATTGGAGGTGTGGAGCGTGCCGAAGACGAGGTGCCCGGTGGCCGCGGCGGTCAGCGCCAGTTCGATCGTCTCCAAGTCGCGCATTTCGCCCACCAGCACGATGTCGGGATCCTCACGCAAAGCTCCGCGCAATGCGGCCCCGAACGAGCGCGTGTGCATGCCGACCTCGCGATGGTTGACCAGCGAGTTTTGCGAGCGATGCACAAATTCGATCGGATCTTCGACCGTGATAATGTGTTCCTTGCGGTGCATGTTGGCGAAATCGACCATCGCCGCAAGGGTAGTGGATTTGCCCGAGCCAGTCGGGCCGGTCACCAGCACCATGCCCTTCTTGAGCATGGCAAATTTCTTGAGCACCGGCGGCAGGCCCAGGTCGTCCATCGTGTAGACTTTGCTGGGAATCAGACGAAAGACCGCCCCGATTCCGTATTTCTGGTTGAAGAAATTGCCGCGGAAACGCGCCACGCCCGGGTACTCGTAGCCGAAATCGACGTCGCCGGTCTCTTCGAACTGCTTGATCTTGATTTCCGGGGCGATCTCATAAACAAGAGCCTTCAGGTCGTCGTTTTCGAGCACGGGCGAATCGACGCGCACCAATTCGCCATTGATCCGGAGGATCGGCTGATTTCCCGAGGAAAGGTGCAAGTCGGACGCCTTTTGTTCGAGCATGAAACGGAAGAACGTGTCAATTCTGGCCATGGGAGGATTTTCGAGATGGTTGAGAGTAACAAGTCCCGTGCCGGTGCGCAGCAAAAACTGTCAGCCGAAAGAACTTTTCCGTAATCCAGAGAGAGAATCGAGCGAGGCGCCTGGAAAAGGCGCTGCGATTTTTTCGAAAACGAAAGGCGGGGGCGGAACCGGGGGCGATCGAATGGAAGGACTTTTCGCACTTTCTTATCTTTCGCCGTGAGAAATTGCTTGCCGGAACGGAATTATCGCCGATAATGCCTCCTTTAAAAAACGAATATGGCAACAATGATCAAAGAACTTCAGGGCTTTCAGCAGCACGAACGGGACACCGGTTCCACCGATGTGCAAGTCGCCCTGTTGACGCAGCGAATTACGCTGCTGACCGAGCACCTGAAAAGCCACGCCAAAGACCACGCCTCCCGGCGCGGGCTCCTGATGATGGTGGCAAAGCGCCGCAGCTTGCTGGACTACCTCAAGCGCACCGCGTCCGAACGCTACAAGAGCGTCATCGAGAAGCTCAACCTCCGCAAGTAAACTTTCCGGGAACCCCCGCGTCCGGTTTGGATGCGGGGTGTCCCTGTTGCGGCTGCGTTCCTCGAACGCGGTCGCAGTCGCTCAGGCGGACGTCCAAAACGGGCGTTTCCGGGCAAACCAACCGTCGCGCGCGCCAGAAAAAGTTCACGCGGCAACTATAAAACACGCAACGCCTCCGGCGTTGCCGGAGATTTCAAAGCGAGATATGAAGTATGAAGCAAGAAGTGAGGGGCCGTACGGCTTCAGACTTCCTGCTTCATAATTCATATTTTGCACTTAAGAGCTCCGGCGATGGCAGGGAAGACGTTGCATTTCTAAGAAAATGCATCACACCAATACAATCGAAGTGGGCGCCACGCCCATTACCATCGAAACAGGCAAACTCGCCAAACTCGCCGACGGCGCCGTTACCGTGCGCCAGGGCGACACCATTGTCCTCGTAAGCGCCGTTTCCGCCACCGCCATCAAAGAGGGGCAGGATTACTTCCCGCTCACCGTCGATTACCGCGAAAAGGCCGCGGCGGTCGGCAAATTTCCCGGCGGCTACTTCAAGCGCGAAGGCCGGCCCACTGAAAAAGAAATCCTGACCGCTCGCATGACGGACCGCCCGCTGCGTCCGCTCTTCCCGAAGGGTTACCTCTACGACACGCAGATCATCGCGGTCCTGCTGAGCGCAGACGGCGAGAACGACCCGGACATTCTTTGCATGAACGGCGCTTCGGCGGCGTTGATGGTTTCGAACATTCCGTTTGCGGGACCGATCGGCGCTGTCCGCGTCGGACGGGTCAACGGCGAGTTCATCATCAACCCCACCCATCCGCAGCGCCTTCAAAGCGACCTGGACTTGGTCTATGTCGGCAACGAAACCGAAGTGATCATGATCGAAGGCGCCGCCAATGAGCTGCCCGAAGAGGAGTTCATCAAGGCGCTGGAGTTCGCGCAACCGGCGGTGACAAAGATCGTTCAGGCGCAAAAGGACCTCGCCTCGAAAGTCGGGGCCGTGAAGCGCGAAGTTCCGCTGATGCTGGTGAAGGACGAACTGCTCGAAATCGCTTACACCGTTGCCAGCGACCGGATCGAGGGGGCCATCTACATGCCCAGCAAGATCGAGCGCTCCAAAGCCGTCGATGCCCTTCGCACGGAGGTAAAGACGGCGATCCTGGCGAAATTCCCGGAGGCTACGGCATTCGAAATGAACCAGGCCTTCGATTACCTGCAGAAGAAGGCGTTCCGCATCAACACGCTCGACAAGAAGGTGCGTGCGGACGGGCGCGGTTTCCGCGATCTGCGCACGCTGACCGCCGAAGTGGGATTGCTCCCGCGCTCACACGGTTCGGCCCTGTTCTCACGTGGCGAAACCCAGGCGGTGGCGCTCGCCACGCTGGCGCCGGTGGACGAAGCGCAGATGCTCGACGCCTACACTGGCGGCGATTCGGAGAAGCGTTTTATCCTGCACTACAACTTCCCGCCGTTCTCGGTAGGCGAGACCGGACGCACCGGCAGCCCCGGTCGCCGCGAGATCGGCCACGGCGCGCTGGCGGAGCGTTCCATCGCCCCGGTCATTCCGCCGGAGTCGGAGTTCCCGTATGCCATCCGCATCAGCAGCGAGATCATGGAATCCAACGGTTCCACCTCGATGGCCAGTGTTTGCGCCGGCGTTTTGGCGCTCATGGACGCGGGCATTCCGATCCGGAAACCGGTGGCGGGTATCTCCGTCGGGCTGGTGACCGAGTATGACGGCGACCGGATGCTGCGCTACGCGACGATGACTGACATTATCGGCGCGGAGGATCACTTCGGCGACATGGACTTCAAGCTTTGCGGCACCGACCTCGGCATCACCGGATTCCAGCTTGACCTGAAGCTGCCCGGCGTGAGCCACCAGATCATGTCCGAGGCGATCCGGCAGGCCAAAGAGGCTCGCACCGTGATCCTTGAGGTCATGGCCAGCGCGCTATCTGAGCCGCGCAAGGAACTCAGCCGGTACGCGCCGCGCATCGAGACGATCAAGATTCCGGTCGACAAGATCGGCTTGCTGATCGGCCCCGGCGGCAAGACCATCAAGGGAATCGTCGCGGAGACCGGCGCGGAGATCAACATCGAGGACGACGGTTCGGTTCACATCTACTCCAACAACGGCGAGAGCCTGTTGCGCGCCAAGCAGATCATCCAGGGCATGACCAAGGAGATCGAAGTGGGCGAGACCTATCACGGGCACGTCGTTTCCACCAAGGAATTTGGCGCGTTCGTCGAGGTGTTGCCCGGCAAGGAAGGGCTGGTTCATATCTCTGAGCTGGCCGACTTCCGTGTGAAGCAGACCGAAGACGTTGTCCGCGTGGGCGACGCCATCTGGGTCAAGTGCATCGGCATCGACGAGAAGGGCCGCGTGAAACTGAGCCGCAAGGCCGCGATGAAAGAGCGCAACGACGCGGCTGCCGCTCCGGTTGTTGCTCCGGCCCCGGAAAATTAGGACTGCGGGATAATACGCGCCCGGGAGCGCCGCTGATATGGATGCTCGAATGAAACGCTCGGCCGCGCTCGATGGTTACTTCATCGAAGCGCGCTCGAAGCTCATCGATATCGCGGCGTTTCTGGATCGTGTGGAACGGGCCGATGGCGAAGACGACCATCGGCTCCGAGCCTTTCGCGCCGCGTTGCTCGGGCTTGCGCGGCGCGAGACGGGCGAGGGGAGTGGAACGTCGCGGGCGGAGGAAGTGTTGCTGGCGTTCAGCGATCCAACCGAGGCGCCGATCGAGCGCGCCGGCGGCAAAGGCGCCACCGGGGCTTGGCCCGGAACACCGTGAGAGGCTTTAACTTGGATTCAGAGGTTAAAACCGCAGATTTCGCAGATGTGCGCAGATGCCTGGATTGATCTGCGCCCATCTGTGTCATCTGCGGTTTGACTTCCGTTCTTAATTTAAGTCTATGCGTTACATCGAACCGCACGCTCACATGGTCAGCCGGGTGACCGACGATTACCAGGCGATGGTCCTTGCCGGATGCCAGGCGGTCTGTGAGCCGGCGTTTTGGGCCGGATTCGACCGCGGCTCGGTCGCCGGCTTTCGCGATTACTTCGACCAGATCACCCTGCACGAACCGAAACGTGCGGCCAAATACCTGCTTCCGCACTATTGCTGGCTTTGCATCAACCCCAAGGAATCGGAGGACACCGTCCTCGCCGACGACGTGCTGGCGGTCATACCGGAGTATCTCGACCGCCCGAACGTGCTGGGCATCGGCGAAATCGGTCTCAACAAGAACAGCCGCAACGAACTGGCGGTTTTCGAGAAGCACGTCGATCTGGCTGCGCGCCACGGGCAACTCATCCTCATTCACACGCCGCACCTCGAAGACAAGCGAAAGGGCACGCGGCTGATTCTGGACGTGCTCAAGAACGAGAAGCGCATCGATCCCGGTCGGGTGCTGATCGATCATGTGGAGGAACACACTGTGCGCATGGTGCTCGATGGCGGCTTCTGGGGTGGGATCACGCTTTACCCCGAGTCGAAATGCACCGCGGCGCGGGCCGCCGACATACTGGAGATCTACTCCGGGTGCAACCTCTGGATGAACTCCGCGTGCGACTGGGGTCACAGCGATCCGCTGGCCGTTCCCAAGGCGTGCCTGGAACTGCGCAAACGCGGCCACAGCGCGGAGGAAATCGACCGCATCGTGTACAGCAACCCGGTGCGTTTCCTAAGCCAGACGGGGAAGTTCAACGAGCCCTGCGGCTTGTAACCCTTCGGGTTTTGGAAATGAACGAATGCGCCGGCGGGGTGTCAGAAATGCACCAGCATGTCTGCCATCGATGAATTGATTGAAATTGTCGCACGGCTCCGGGCTCCGGACGGTTGTCCGTGGGACCGAGAGCAGACCCATGCCAGCCTGCGCGGGAGCCTGCTGGAAGAAGCTTATGAGGTGGTCGAGGCGATCGAGGAAAACGACGACGTCCACTTGCGCGAGGAACTGGGCGACTTGCTGCTTCAGGTGGCGATGCACAGCCAGTTCGCTTCCGAAACCGGGCGGTTTACGTTTCACGATGTCGCCGCCGGGCTTTCGGAGAAGCTCGTTCGCCGCCATCCGCACGTTTTTGGCGAAACGCGCGCGCCGGATACCGAGGCCGTCTTGAAACGCTGGGAGGAGATCAAGCGGGCGGAGAAAGGGAATACCCAAGTGTCCGTTCTGGACAACGTCTCCACGGCGCTCCCGTCGCTGATGCACGCGGAAAAAATCGGCAAACGCGCAGCCCGCGTCGGATTCGACTGGGAGCATGCGGGCGAGGTGATTGCGAAGATTCGCGAGGAACTGGCGGAAGTGGAAGAGGTGCTTGCCTCGACGGATGCGGACCGGATCGAGGAGGAGATCGGCGATCTCCTGTTCGCCGTGACCAACCTGGCCCGAAAGGCGAAGGTCGAACCCGAAGTGGCCCTGCGTCGCGCCACCCGCAAGTTCATCGATCGCTTCCAGAAGCTCGAAGCCGTTCTGCGCGCGAGCAATCGCAAGCCGGAAGAGTGTTCGCTGGCCGAGTTGGAGGCGATCTGGATCGAGATTAAGACAGGGGAACACGCGTCCCAGGCCTGAAAAGGCAGGCAGCGATTTTAGACGGTAGGGAAGGCACGGAGTGTCATCCCAACCATCGCTAACCGAAGCATCGTCCCGTTTTCATCATGCGTGGTGGGCGCCGGCCCATGGGACCGAGTTGGGAACGCACTTGTCTTCGAATCTCCGATTCGTAAACCTATGTTTCGCCCCAGTTCCCTAAAGAGTCGCGGCACAATCGGGGCGTAACGTTTTTTCCAATATTCCGGTGGATTTCGCAACGGGAGCCGTCTATTACTCAATTTTTCATCTTTGTTCTCGCGACCTCTTCCATGATTATCCGCTCCATCTCGTATCCTCGCGCCGGCATTATCGGCAACCCTTCCGACGGTTATTTCGGAAAGACCATTGCGGTCTGTTTCAAGGGGTTCCAAGCGTCGATCGAACTGTGGGAGAGTCCCGAGATCGAGCTGCTTCCCAGCCGGCGGGATCACTCCGTCTTCTCCAGCATCGAAACCCTGCACGACGACGTTCGCCGGCACGGTTACTACGGAGGGTTTCGATTGCTGAAGGCCACCATCAAGACCTTCTTCGATCACTGCCAGGAAAACGGCATCGCGCTGGACGGGCGGCGATTCACCCTGCGCTACAAGTCGGACATTCCCTCCCGCGTCGGTTTGGCCGGGTCGAGCGCCATCATTACCGCCTGCGCGCGGGCGTTGATGACCTTCTACGGCGTTCCGATCCTTCGCCATCTCCTGGCCAACCTTGTGTGGCGGGTTGAAAATAACGAACTGGGAATCCCGTGTGGACTCCAGGATCGCGTGGCGCAAGCGTATCAAAGCTTCGTTTACATGGATTTCAGCCGCAAGCTGATGGAGTCGCGCAACTACGGGGAATACAAGCATCTCGACGCCGCGTCGATCCCGCCGCTCTACGTGGCTTACCGCGAGGAACTCTCCGAGGGCACGGAGGTTTATCATAACGATCTGCGCACTCGCTGGCTGGCCGGCGAGGAGGAGGTCGTCGAGGCGATGGAATTCTGGGCGGACCTGACGGTGCGTTTCCGCCAGGCGCTCCATGCGGGCGACCGGCCTGAGATGCATCGGCTCATGAACGCCAATTTCGACAAGCGCGCCGCTCTGTACAACGTTGGAGACGGCAACCGGGACATGATCGCCACCGCCCGTGCCGCCGGCGCAAGCGCCAATTTCGCGGGCAGCGGAGGCGCCATCGTCGGCATCTATGACGACCAAGAGGTTTTCGGGCGTTTGGAGGCTGCGTTTGGCCCGAAGAGCATCCGCGTTTTGCGGATCGAACCGACGGAAGCGCTTTCCGAACAGTCCACTTTTCCCGTAATCTCGTGAAAGCCGTTCTTCCCGCCGCGGGATGGGGCACGCGCTTTCTTCCCATCAGCAAAGCCGTGCCGAAAGAGATGCTGCCGGTCGGTTCGAAGCCGGTGATTCAGCATGTCGTCGAAGAGGCGGTTGCCGCGGGCTGCACGGAAATCCTCATCGTCCTCAGTGCGGCCAAGGAGTGCATCCGGCGCTATTTCGAGCCCGATGCGGTTTTCGAAGCCATGCTGGAACGCGCGGGCAAACATGCCGAACTGGCCGAGTTTCGCCAGCCCGCCTCGCTTGCAAAATTCCATTTCATCGTGCAGCCGGAAATGCGTGGACTGGGCGACGCTGTCCTGCTGGCTCGCGACTTTGCCGGCGACGAACCGTTCGCGGTGTTGCTCGCGGATACCATCATTGCCGGCGGTTCCGCGCTCGGCAAAATGGTCGAGCTTACCCGGCGCACGCATCGTTCCTGTGTCGCCCTGGAGCAGTGCCCGCCCGACCGCGTCAAGCGGTATGGAATCGCGGGCGGTGTAGTGGATAAAAACGGATTATTCGTTCTCGATGCTATGGAGGAGAAGCCGGCCCCGGAAGACGCTCCGCGGCTGCGCGATACTTCCGGCGCAATTCTGGACTACCACGCGTTCGCGGCCCGGTACGTGTTTACTCCGGCTATCTTTGGCGCGCTGGCTGCCT
>Ga0316220_1002108_pt1 | contig 19191 bp, 11 predicted proteins | sample TBH18005metaG_FD_203632 | JGI IMG/M metagenome (GOLD analysis project Ga0316220, IMG submission 203632) | Freshwater microbial communities from Trout Bog Lake, Wisconsin, USA - TBH18005 | ecosystem: Environmental > Aquatic > Freshwater > Lake > Hypolimnion/Profundal zone | place: USA: Wisconsin...
GGGAGCGCACGCGCCCTCGCGTGTGGCCTTTGGCGCCCTCGCCAAAGGCATCTTCGCGGCTGATCGCGTCGGAATGCGAGTTCCGGGGAGCGCACCCGTCCCGGGTGCTGGTCGAGGCGTCCCGCCTCGGCGAACTTTGCGCGTGGAGTCGCCGCAATGCACTTGGGAGACTGGAAGTCCGCGTCGGCGGGACGCCGACGCCAACACGCGAGACGCGTGTGCTCCCCGGATTCCCGCTCCCGAACGCCCCGTCTTTCTGGCAGGTTCATTGGCAGCCTGCGAAGAGCCTGTCCTGAGTCTGTCGAAGGAATCTCACGAGGCGATCGCGATGTTCGTTTCAGTCGGCACGTACTTGGAACTGATGGCTCATCGGGCGGTGCCGTCAGCTTCGAGAACGGTGAATGGTGACATAACGCCGGCTGGCCTGCCGTGAGATCCTTCGCAAGCTCAGGATGACAAAATAATATGGGCCGCTCCGGTTTCCGTGCTCGGCTTCCAGTTTGTGGGTAATGGAAAGGGCACTTCACCGCAGTCCACGAGCCTCCTGTGCCGTTTTGGGGTCATCCATTTCGGACCGCGCCGGCGTTGGGCTCATTTTCGTTCTTCAATTCGGCCGTTCTTTCCAGAAGAGGTCAGGATGGCTGAGTCTTCCTTCGGAGTGTCTCATTCCTTCAGAAAGCGTTAGTCGCTGACAACGTCTTTTCCCAAGGCGGCACAGGACTGCCACGTTCCAAGACGCTCGCGCGACTGCGAAGCCGCTCCCGGGTTCTTGCCCATCACGATTTACGCGCCCTGTGAATTACGCAGTTCGTTGAAGGCGTCTCCGAAAAATTGCGGCAGGTCTGTCGCCGAAAGAGACTCCTGGCTGCGGCCGCCTTTGCTCATGGCGAGTTCCGCGGCCCGTCCGCAAACCCATGCGCCAACTCGCGCCGCGTCGAAGAGAGGCCTCCCCTGCCCTGCCAGCGCTACGCAGACGCCGGTCAGCACATCGCCCATCCCGCCAGTCGCCATTCCAGGGCTCCCGGTGCTGTTGAAGGAGATACGAAGCGGGGTATCCGGCGTTTTTTCCGCGACCAGCGTCCGCGCGCCCTTCAGCAGCAGTGTGATCGGCTTTCCGGGAAAGAGTTCCAGAAAGCGTTCGGCAGCCTCGCGCCGGGCCAGCGCCGCCGACTCGGGAAAAAGCCGAGCCATTTCGCCGGGATGCGGCGTGAGAAGGCGCGGTCCGGCCGCCCGCCGCAGCACCGCACGATTTCCCCCGACCGCGAGCAGGTTCAGCGCGTCGGCATCCACCACCATCGGGCCGGAAAACTGTTCGATCAATGCAAGGATATCCTCCGCCTCGCCCCGTCCAAGACCGGGACCGATGGCCATCGCGTCAAAGCGCTTGTTGAGCAGATCGGTGCAGCAATCGACCGGCGCCGTCATCACTTCCGGCATGACTGTTGCCGCCACGATGGGATAGACATCCGGTGTCACATAAAGGGACACCAAGCCAGCCCCGGCGCGGACCGCCGCGTTGGCCGCCATGACCGCCGCGCCAGTCAGTCCGCGCGAACCGGCAACAAGTCCCACTCGCCCGCAGTCCCCTTTGTGCGTGCCATATCGTCGCGGCGGACACAAACCCGCCAGCGTGTGTGGAACCGCCACCGATTCGGACGATGCCGCCGCCGGATCGGTCAATCCCGCCAGCGGAAGCACCGCCAGCCGGCCCACCTGGTCGATGGCGCCGTCAGCCAGCAATCCGCGTTTCGGAAAACCGAGGGTCAGCGTGAAATCCGCCACCACCGCATCGGGATCGAAGGCGCCCGTATCGCCATCGAGCCCCGTGGGAATATCGATGGCGAAGACGACGGCCCCGGTCGCAAGGCGCAGCCGATTGATTTCCGCGGCGGCGGAACGAATCGGTTCGCGCAATCCCGGCTTTGCTCCAATGCCGAGCATCGCGTCCATGATGACGGTAGCGGGATTTGCCGGGTCGGACAGCCATTCCCGAGCGGACTCGGCCCGCAAGGCCTGGCTGTCCTGAAGCTGTTCGAGTTTCCTCAAAGTGAGACTTGCCAGTTCCTCCACAGCAAAGACCTGTTCGAGGACAATCTCCCAACCCGCCGCTGCGAGATACCTCGCTGCCACCAGTGCGTCTCCGCCGTTATGCCCCTTGCCAAAAACGACCCGACACACCCCCGGCCCGGGCGCGAACTGCCTCACCGCCGCGGCGATCCTGGCGCCGGCTTCCTCCATCAAATCCTCCGCACTCGCGCCCGCGGCAAACGCCCGCTCCTCAAGCCCCCGCATCTCTTGACAGGAAACAATCATACCGCCATTGAATCACCGTTGTCCGCAGCAGCCAAGTCCTTTGCAGGGTGTGGCCGCAAAGCCGATTCCTCAAGCGGACAGCACGGGCAACTTGCGAAGCATCCGGCGGGGACGGACGGGCGTAATTTTCGGGATCCTTGCCCGCTCTTCGGGTCTGTCACATGAATTCGCCTCCATGCCTCAACAATCTCCACTTGCTTTTTTGAAAAAACCATCCATCCTACGCATCTTGATGTTTTTCCGCTACCGAGTTAACTCCGGACGTTCGTGCCCTTGGAGTACTCTCGGAGGGCGCGTGACGGTTCATTGTACTGATCCATCGAACCGGCAACTACAACACCCTACAATCGCCGTCCTGATCCGGCTCGCGGTTTTGACGTTAATCGCACTCTCGGTTTCCGCTAAAGCCCAGGAATCCTGGGGCATCGGCCAGGGGCGCCCATCGATGACGGGCGCCTACTCCGCCGCCCGGCGGCAACCCGCGACTTCCGCCGACAATTACAATTTGGCGCTCGGACCGGTTTCATTCAATCTCTCATCCAGCGTGAACGTCGAGTTCAACGACAACGTCAATCTTGCGGAATCCGGGCGATTAAGCGATTTCATTATCACTCCGAGCATCAACCTCGGCGGGGTGTGGCGCGCCACCGAACTCAATACGCTGCGACTGGATATAGGAGCCGGTGTTCGCTATTATTTGCAGCGCTCTGATTATAATCAAACCCTGCTTTCGATCGCGCCGGGCTCGCGCCTGGCATTCGATGTGTACATCGGCGACACGGCAAAGCTCACCTTTTACGACTCGTTTTTCACCGACAGCGATCCCACCGAGCAGGCGGGGCTCAGCAAGACCTCCCCTTATGTCCGCTTCGAAAACAGCGCGGGCGTGGATTACTTGTGGGACCTCAACGCCATCATCCTGACAGCGGGCTACAGTCACTTTTCCTACACGTCGCTGGAAAACACCTACAAATACCTTAACAACAACAGCGATAACCTGATCGCTTCCATCTCGCACGGGCTGACGGATCTGACCAATATCGGCATTGAAGCCAGCGGCGCACGCACCACTTACAGCCACGATTTTCAGAACGATTCGACCTCCGGTTGTTTCGGGATGTTCATGGACAGCACGATGACGCGTTTCCTCAAGTGGCGAATTGCCGGCGGCTGGCAGATCGCCGATTTCGTCAAAGGCGGCGGCAACGGGGACTTGTCCAATCTCAGCAGTTGGTATGGGTCGCTGACGATCACCCATGCGCTGAGCAATTCCTGGCTTCACACGCTGACCGCCGGAAGGGAATGCCAGTTCGGCCTGATCACCAATTATGAGGCGGTGGATTTCGTTCGCTATGCTGTCACTGCGGGATTTATCCGGGCGCTGCCTCTGACTTTTTCCGGATTTTTTGAGCACGTCGCCGACTCGCCGGCCACCGTGTCCGAGCACCTGAACCGGTACGGGTTTGGAGTGGGGACAACAATCGGGCTCTCCAAGAACACGGGGCTGCGATTGAGCTACGATTTCATTCGCAATCTTTCCGACTTGCAAGATTACAGCTATTATCAAAACAGGGCCAGTCTGACTTTGGATTATAAGTTTTGACAATGTCGAAGCCTCTATTTAGCGCTAAACTCCCGATCTTAAGCAAAGAACGCGCTCAGGCGGGAGCCGGAGGCGCTGCCGTTTCCCAGATTTGGCTGCTTCGACGCCCGTTCGCTTTGTTTGGGAGCAGCGCGCTTCTTGCGCTCCTGCTCGTTGCGTTCGCTCTGCTTGGCGTCCCTCAGGCGGTCGCGCAAACCGCCAAAGCCGAGAACCGCGGCGACGAGTCGCTCAGTGCGCCCGACGGAGCGATCATCGCGATGAATTCGATGGAGTATCTGGACGACAAGCGCCCCCTCGCCATCGGCGACAGGCTGAGCTATCGCGTCGTGGAGGAGCGCACCGAACCGCGGCCGGTATCGGTGGCCGACTCCGGCGAGATGGAGGTGCCGCTGATCGGGCGCGTTATGGCCTCGGGCAAAACATGCAAGCAGCTTGCCTCCGACATCAAGAAGACACTGGAAAAGACCTATTTTTTCCACGCCACTGTCATCGTCAGTCTCGATATCGCGAGTCCCAAGTCCAAGGGAACGGTATTTGTGATGGGGGCGGTGCGCAATCAGGGAGCGATCGAGATCCCCCCCGACGGATCGTTCACCGTGAGCAAGGCGATCATGCGCGCGGGCGGGTTCTCCGAGTTCGCAAACCAGCGCAAAGTAAAATTGATCCGAAAAGGCAATGCCTCCAGCGAACCGCTCATGGTCGACGTCAAGTCGATGATGGAGGGCAAAGGCGAAAAAGATCCCGTTTTGAACGTGGACGACGTAGTCATTGTGACGCAAAATCGGATCAACTTTTAGCGTGACCCGAATGCCAACCCGCGAAGAACTGCACGAGATCGAGGAGCCGGAGAAGCCGGCGCCAAGCCTTTTAGTCCGGTGGTACCGGTATCGGCGGGTGTTGCAAACGCGCTGGTGGGTGCTGGTGCTCTCGGTGGGCGTCGCGATGCTTCTGGCCGGGTGGTACAACGTGAGCCAGCCGGTGCGCTTTTGCTCGGTGGGCCGCATGATGGTCAGCGGCCAGATCTCGCTGCCCGGCGCGGCGCTCTACAGCGAAGAAGCGCAGAATTTCTTCGGCACGCAAGTTTCGTTGATGGAGAGTCAGATGGTGCGCACCGGCGCGGAAGCGCGGGTCCGCACGGTGCGTCCGGAACTGGCGCCGTGCGCGGTGACCCTCAGCGTATCCCAGCAGCCTCGGGCCTCGATCTTCGTCCTGCAGGCGATTGGCGATCAACCGGACTACAGCGAGGCGCTGCTGAACGCCGTCATGCAGGAGTACATGAGCGTCAAGAGAGATATGCGTTCGCGCAAGTCCGACACGACGGTGTCCGCCATCGCCGACGAACTGGAGATCCTCGAAAAGAAGATCAAGACGGTCAGCGATGAACTGATTCAGTTCCAGAAGGAAAACAACGTCGCGTTCCTGCAATCCGAGGGCAACGTCGCCGCAAGCTACCTCAGCGGCGTCGACCGCAGGCTGGCGGATCTCAATACGGAATACCAACTGCTGACGCTGCTCGGGGTAGACGAGAATATCGACCGCATGGGAGCGCGCAAACCGGCGGAATCCGGCAGCGCGCAAGCCTCGTCGGAGGCTGCCATGGCGGGGTACGGCTTCGGGCCGCCGGCCGATTACGCCCACGCCAAGGATCGCATCAAGTTCCTCAAGGCGAAGCTGGCGAGCTTTTCGGAGAATCTGCGCCCGATCCACCCCATCGTGCAGCAGTTGAACGACGAAATTTCCATGCAGGAGCGTCTGATCCAGGTTTACAAGCAACAGAGCGAGGCGCAACTGCGGGCACGCCGGGAGTCGGTAAAGGTCGAGATTCAAAATCTCGAGAACGAGCGCAAACAATGGAGCGTCAAGGCGTTGGACTTGAGCGGGCGCAACGCCCAGTACGAATCGATCAAGTCGAATCTGGACCGCTTGAAGTCGCTGTATAACGGGTTGCTTTCCAGCATGCAGGCCGTGGACGTCAACAAGAACCTCGACCAGAACATCGTTGCCATCCTCGAGCAGGCATCGCCGTCGGCGCCTCTCAAAATCGGTGCTTCCAGGGCTTTCATCATGGCGCTTCTGGGCGGCCTCGGTTTCGGCCTGACAATCCTTTTCTTGTTCGATCTTCTGGACGGGCGGATCGTCTCCACCGAAGAGTTCGCCGCGCATTTTGGCGGGCGCGTTCTTGGGCGGATTCCCTCCGAGAAATGCCAGCGCCTGACGCTTCTTTATCCGGAAGACCCGGCGTTCTCCGAGGCATTCGGCGGCGTCCGCTCGGCGTTCGTTTTTCACCCGTACGAGGGAAAAGCTCCGCACGTGATCCTCGTGACGAGCGCCGTGCCCAACGAAGGCAAATCCACTGTCGCGTCAAACCTTGCCGCCACCATGGCGCAGGGCGGCACCCGCACTCTGTTGATCGACGGCGACCTTCGGCGCGGCAATATCCACAACCTTTTTGAGGTCTCGAACGAAGCCGGTTTCTCGGAAATCGTGTCGGGCCAACGCGAATGGCGCAGTTGCACCCAATCGTGCCCGTTGAAGAATTTGACGCTAATCACCCGGGGCGCAGCCAACGAAACACCGAGCGCGCACTTGCTTGCGAAGACAACGGACGATTTTTTGAAGTCGGTCGGCGACGCCTTCGACTGCGTGATTCTGGACAGCGCTCCGGTGCTGGCGGTGGACGATACGACCGTGCTGGCGCCCCGTGTCGACGGGGTCATCTTTGTCGTGCGCCTCGGCTTTAGCACTTCCAAGAACATTCACGCCGCCTTCGATTTGCTAAAAGACCGCCGCGTGTCCTTGGTGGGCACAGTGTTGAACGCCCTAAACCCGGCGATCGACGGTTACACCTACTATTACTATTCGTCTTACTATTCGAGCCGGGAATGGAACTCAGCGACGAAAACGTAGGACCCGCCGCTCCCCCGGCTATCCGAAAGCCCAAGAAGCGTCACCGCACAATGCAGAGCATTCCGAGACGCCACGCCGGAAGCGCGTTTCACGATTGGCTGCTTCCCGCGTTCGCCATTTTGCCGGCGTTTCTCGGCGGCGGCACTGAACGATGGAGCGAAGGCGTCGTTCTGCTCGGGCTCGGCCTTCTTCTTTTGCTCGCTCCGCCCAAACGCTCCGCCGGCGTTTTCTTTAACAGCATTGCTCTTGGCATTCTGGCTTGCGCCGCCGCGGCCTTCCTGCCCTGCCGCTGGTTTCCGATGCCTGCCTGGCGCACCGAAGCGCTGGAGAATCATGCCCTCTCCCTCGGGTCCCTGGTGACGGCGCAACCATGGCTGACGGCCGAGGCCTTTGCACTCCTTGCCGCCGGCGTGGCGTGGTTCTTGTTCGTGTGTTCCCAAGAGACTGATTTCGATCGACGAGTGGCGATCCGCCATCTGTGCGCGGGAGTCGCGCTGCTCGCCGCCGTCTCGATCTGGTTGCATTCCGCCGGACGCTGCTGGCCCATCGGAACTTCCATCGCGAACTTCGGCCCTTTTCCCAATCGCAACCAGACAGCCGATCTCCTGGCGCTCGGGACCGTCCTGGCCATGGCCTCCGTTCATGAGGATTACCGTCGTGGCAACCGGATCTGGATTCTGTCCGTCCTTGGAGGGGCTGCAATGCTCTGGGGGGTGTTTCTCGCTGGTTCGCGCGCCGGGGCGGTGATGTGCTTTTTTGGAATGGCGTTGTGGGCGGGATGCCTGGCTGTGTTGCGACGATCCGGAAGGCGCTTCGGGGTTGCCGTCGGCATTCTATTGATGCTTCTTGGAGGTTTCCTGCTGAGCGGCGGGGCTACCTTCGAGCGCTTTTTTCCGGTGGAAACCGGTGCGTCCAGCATTCCTGGCGGCAATTTGCGCTGGCTGGTGCAGCGCGACGCATTCGCCCTGGCGAAGTCGGCTCCCCTGTTCGGATTCGGCTTGGGTAATTTCGATGGAATTTTCTGGATTGCCCCTCACCGGGCGATGGGCGCAGCCGATTTTCACGTCTTGCACCCGGAAAGCGACTGGCTCTGGCTTTGGATCGAAATGGGGTGGCCCGCCGTCCTTCTGGTAGTCTGCGGCGCCACACTTGCCATCGCCAGGACACTCCCGATGGGAACCGACCCCAACTGGCGCCTGCGCGCCGCGGCGGTCGCAGCGGCGCTCGTGTTTGCAATCCACGGAACGGTCGATGTGCCCGCGCACCGCTTGGGCACGGTGTTCCCCGCCCTTCTGATTTGCGCTCTGGCCATTGCGCCGGGGCGCGTGGCAAAGGCCTCGTTTCTCGCACGTTGCCTGTTTCGGGTGGCCGGCGCGGCCTTTTGCGCGGTCGGCGCAATTTGGTTCATGTCCGCAACGAATGGAATTCTGGTTCCGGGAGCCGCCACAGCGCAGGCTGCGGCACAACAGGCGGCGGCAGCCAACGCCGCCGCCGATTACACAACTGCGGCCAAGCGTTCCGACGAAGCCATCCGGTTGACGCCTCTGGATTGGTTCCCTTACTATCAACGGGCCGTCGCCACCGCTCTCGGGCGGACTGACTGGCAGGATGCGCTGACCGATTTTCGCCGCGCGCGCTTTCTCAATCCGACCACTGCGGATGTTCCCTTCAAGGAGGGGCTTGTATGGCTGAAGGTGAATTCGCCCTTGGTACTGCCGGCGTGGCAGGAAGCTCTCAGCCGCTCCACGGGTGTTTTCCGCCCCGATCTTTATGTGCGCATGCTCGCCAGCACCGGCACGACCTCCTCCGAACTCAGGTGCGCCCTTGCCGAAATGGTGGATGGAAACAACGCGCTCACGCTTCTCTTCCTGGACCAGGCGACGCAAACAGAATTCCGGGAAGGTTTGAAGAAAGTGCTGACCGAAGACCCGGACCTCAAAAGCTTTTCCACGCCCCAGAAGGAGACCCTTTTTCGTCTGTGGGCCGCGAAAGCCAGTCGGTCCGACCTCGTCCGCGAAGCCGAAGCGCGCCAGTCATGGATGGCCGCCGGATGGCAATCGGTTGCGGCGGTCTATGGCGGGAATGGGGATTTTCGCCACGCGTTCGAAATCGCGAGGCGCCGCATCGATGCCGCGCCTCCGCGGGATTTGGGAACGGCGGATGCACCGATCGAAATCCGGCGCGCTTTCTATACCAACCCGCGAAACTTCATCAAAGGGTATGCCTTCTGTGAAATGGAAGCGCGCAGGGACCGAACCGAGGAAGCCTTGCAGACCCTCCAAACCCTGACCGCAATGGAACATTGCCCCGGATACATCTATCTCCTGCAAGCGGACATCCTGGCGCGCTTGAACAAGTGGCAGGAAGCCTGGCAGGCGCTGCTTCAAGGGAGCCTCGTGCATCCCTAACCCTGTAGTCCTATGGCGTTGCCACAGTGCCACGTCCCGGTTACGGGCATCCCGCCGGGGCCCCACTTGGGCGCAGCACGGTGGCCAACAACTTCATGTTCTCGGATTGAACGGGAACGATCGTGGCGGCAATTTCCCGGCGCTCGGGCTTCTTGAGTCGAACGACCACGTCGGTTGGCTCGTGCTGCTTGGAATCGACCATGTCGAGGTATTTCTGGATGGACTTGCCGCGTTCGCCTTCGATCAGGAACGTGAAATAGGAACTGCCCAAAGCCTCTTCAGAGGTCGTCTGCAACAGCGCCAAGGCGTCTTCGTTCATGAACACAATGCATCCGGAACAGTCCGAGAGAATTACCGGCGCCGGCAGCTTGTCGAGAATCGTCAGCGTCTGAAGAAAACTCTGCGCCACCCGAACCCGGTTCAGGCTGAGCATGAGCGCGCCGATGGCGGCCAGGCCCAGGGTGCCGCACCGAATGTAGGCGGTCATCCGATCATCGCCTTGGAGCGGGAGTTGTCCCTCCGGTTGCAGCAGAAAGTAGAAAGAAATGATCGTGTATACGGCAGTCCAGAGAGCGACGGTCGGCGGTCTCATCCGCTGCGCGAAGAAGCCAAAGGCCAGCATGCTCATCAGCGGTGAAACGACTTCCGTGGTCTTTACCTCGCAGACGATCAGCAGCCCGAGATAGATCAGCGCAATCCAGTGATCGAGCGCTCTGTTCCCCGGATCTCTCAGCGACAAATGCTTCAGGTATTCTTGGTTCATTTCTTCAAGTCTCTTCCCGTTCCAGCGCCTTGGTCAGGGACTCATTAATTTGCTTCATCCACCGGGCCTTGGAGAACCGGGTCTCGACTTCCGCGCGACCGCGGCTCGCCATCGCGCATTGCAGGTCGCGATCCGCCAGCAGCCGTTCGATTGCGAGCGCGAGTTCGTCGGGGCGGTGCGGGGTTACCAGCAAACCGGTCTTCTCATGAGTCACCAACTCGGGCAACGCGCCAATAGAATAGGCGACCACGGGGCGTCCCCGGCTCCACGCTTCCAGCACTACCATGCCAAAGGGTTCCATCCAGACCGACGGCACGACCAGGCACGCGGCTCCCGCCCAAAGCTCATCCTGCTTCTCCTTGGCAACAAAACCGGCAAACCGCACATTGGAAAGCCCGTGCGCCTCCGCAAACCTTTGCAGGCCGGGCAACTCCGGGCCGTCCCCGGCGACCACCAATTGGCGGTCCCTCGGCAGGTGTGTCCACGCCTGCAAGAGATCGATGCCGCCTTTCTCGGCCGAAATACGCCCCAGAAAAAGAGCGTATCCCTTGTGCGGAACTTCCGTGGCGGGTTTGCCGGGTTGAAAGAAATGGTGGATGACGTCGATCCGGTCCGCGGAAAAACCCAGGCTGACATGGACCGCCTTCTGCGCTTCGCTGATGGCGATAAAGCGTCTGATCCGTTGGGTGACCTGCATCAGCCGCATCCGGGCGAGCACCACGCCCATCCACCCGCTGACGAGGTGGCTGTCGCGCCAGCACGCCGCTTTTGCAGCGTGCAGGTAATTTCCGCCGGCGCAGAGCTGGCACGGCTTTCCGTGATCCAGGAAAAACCCGTTGGCGCAGAAGAACCGGTAGTTGTGCAGGTAATGCACAATCGGGATCCTCAGGCGAAAGGCTTCACTGTAAACCGAGGGAGAGAGCGCCGGGAGGGCATTGTGAATCAGCCACAGATCGAAGCGCCCGATTTCCTGCATACGGCGAAGTTGCCTGGCGGTTTCGGCGTTGTGGAGGGTCTTCCACGGGAGCATGATTTTGTCCAGGGCCGACCCGGCGGTCAGCAGGTGGCTCGTCGATTTGACGTAATACTCCACGTCATAGATTTCCTGGAGAGTGTCCCCGATGCGGTACACGCTCCCTTCTTCGCCGCCAAACTGCTGATAGCGGCTGAAGACCTGAAGGATTTTCAAGCGGGTCATCGGCGCGCGCTACTGCGCGTCCCGTGCCCCGGGGTGGCGCCATCCTTTCTCGAAGAACGCTTGGTCGTCGGGATCGGTGGAGCATCCGGCCAGGAAGACGGTTGCGGTGAGCAGAATAAGGGCTGCGAGGGTTTTCATAGCCGGGGGAAGCTTACACCGAATCGCTCCAGGGGTCGCTGTCCGCTTCGTTGGAGCCGGCGTTTTTGCGCCCAAGCACCCGCCGGAGATTTTCGGGCACTTCCGGCAAGATGCCCATCCAGAAGAGCTTGGCAAGCCGTTGCGCGTAAAAAATCATGGCGACGGCAGCCCCTGCTTTCACCATCGCCATCAGGAGCAACCCGGCCTGGGCCGTCATCATCGGGATGCCGAGCACGTGAAAGACCGGCTCGACCGATGCGGAATAGACATGCGTCGGCAGGGCCGCGCTGATTTCGACCGACTGGCCCGCGAGCGAGAAGGCGAGGCAGACCCCCGCCAGGCGGATGCCTCCGGCAGTATATTCGATTCGCTTCATACGTGATTTGCCTCACAGTCAACTCCACCTCGGCGCATCTGTCAGGCATTTTGATCGGAAAACTGTTTCAATTCTTGGCAACGAAAGATTCAGGACGATTTCCAGTTCGCTCGATTGCAGTCGCGAACGAAGGCGGTTTCCGTGGGCAGAAGGAAGGTCCGGCATGCAAGAGCGGCAGAGGACTCTTTCCATTACCCGCATCTTTTGCGAACCTGACGCCAGAGTTCAAATAGCGCTACCGCGAAAATACCCATGCGCGTGTATCCGAAGGGGAGCGCGGGCTTCCAGCCTGCTGCCTTCGGCATCCTGCCGGAGGCTTGGGCGCGCGCCGAGTGCAATCCGACGCCGTCACCAGCACGCCGGCAGGATGCCGGCTGATGCGGGCAAGATGCCCGCGCTCCCCTTCGGATCGACGCACCGCCCGTAATCCAACTTTTCATAATGCGCGGAGGGCGAAAGCCCATGGGGACTCGCTTCCCAGGCTCCAGCCTGGGAACGCTCTTGTCTTCGAGGCTCCAGCCTCGCAAGCCTTCCGGGATGCGCAACTACTAGCGGGTCAGCGTCCAAGATCACGCCCATTTTGGTACGGCGACCATCGTCGAGTAACTCCCCGTCTTCACCTCGGCGGCGTGCCGCGACGTTCTGGTGCGTCGGCGCACGCGCTTTTAATACATCCCAAACGCCGTTCTACAGCGAATTCCAGTCGCGTGATAAACACCCACACCGCCATGGGACTCCTAGCGATAGCCTCGCTTTTTATCCTTGGTTGCCAACGCGCGGAGGCACCGAAAGAAATGCCGCCGCCGGAGGTGCTCGTGGCTCCGGCTACGGTTCGTAATGTGCCGGTCTATCGCGAGTGGATCGGTACGCTCGAAGGCTCGGAAAACGCGGAAATCCGGGCGCGAGTCACGGGCTACTTGCTCAGCCGCGATTACAAGGAGGGAGCGCTGGCGAAAAAGGGCGAACTGCTTTTCAAAATCGATTCCCGCCCCTTTGAGGCGGCCCTCGCGGAGACAAAGAGTCAACTCGCCCAGGTCGAGGCCATTCAACGCGCCTCCCAAGCGGAGTATGAGCGAAGCCAGTATCTGTTCAAAAGGAGGGTCATTTCCGAGAAGGAATACATCAATAAGATGCAGTTGAACGTGTCGAACCTCGCGAAAGTCGGCGCGCTCAAGGCAAGCATCGAGCAGGCCCGCCTGAATGTGGAGTTTTGCACGATCACCTCGCCGGTTTCCGGGATAGTGGGGATTTCAAAGGCGCAGATTGGCGATCTGGTGGGCTTGGCGAATGCCACGGCCCTCACCTCGATCTCGACGGTAGACCCCATCAAGGTTGTTTTTCCCGTCAGTGAAGGCGAATACCTCGCCGTTAGCCAGCGCGTGCAGAAATCGCTGGAAGAGCCCTTCGACCGGCGCCCGGAATCCATTGAACTGATCCTCGCCGACGGCAAGAGCTTCCCCCATCGCGGACGCTTGCTCGCGGTGGACCGCCAAGTGAAGGCATCCACGGGAACCATTCAGGTCACCGCGCTCCTTCCTAACCCCGGCGGCGTGTTGCGCCCGGGCTTTTTTGCCAGAGCCCGAATCCTCGCCCGCGTGCTGGAAAATGCCGTCGTCGTTCCACAACGCGCGGTATCGGAAATCCAGGGCACCTATCAGGTCGCCATTGTCGGAAAGGATGGAAAAGCCGAGATTCGTCCGGTGCAGGTGGGGCCGCGGGTGGGAACGGACTGGGTGATCGCCAAGGGACTGAACGCAGGAAAGACGGTCGTGGTGGAGGGCATTCAGAAAGTGAAAACCGGCGCATTGGTCACGACCAAACCCTGGCTGCCTCCCGTCGCGGAGCGCACCGGCGGGCAAGTGGAAGAGTATTGACGAGCCATGTCCTCGTTCTTCGTCAATCGCCCCATCGTCGCGATCGTGATCGCCATCATCATGACGATCGTGGGCGTCGCCACCTACCTTGGGCTGCCCGTCGCGCAGTTCCCGAACATCGTCCCACCGGAGATCCAGGTGAAGACCACTTACACCGGAGCCGACGCGCTGACTGTCGAACAATCGGTGGCGACCCCGATTGAGCAGCAGATGAGCGGCGTCGACAACATGAACTACATGTCGTCGGTCAACGGCAACGACGGCACGTTGAAACTGACGGTGAACTTCGACGTGGCCACCGAGGCCAACACCGACCAGATCCTTTCGCAGATGAGGAGCAACCAGGCGACCTCTCAGTTACCCGAGGACGTGAACAAATTCGGGGTGACGGTGCAGAAGTCCACGTCATCGCCGCTGATCATGTTCGCTCTCTATTCTCCAAAGGGAACCTATGACAGCGTATTTCTGGCGAACTATTCCAACATCAACCTCAATGACGAGTTCACCCGCGTGAAGGGCATCGCCAGCGTGACGATCTTTGGCGCGGGCCAATACGCCATGCGCGTTTGGGTGAAGCCCGACACACTCGCGAAGCTCGGCATTACGGTGCCGGAAATTATTCGGGCGATCCAGGCGCAGAACGCAGTGAACCCAGCCGGCACGATCGGCGGCGAGCCCGTTCCCAAGGGGCAGGAGTTTACCTATGCGGTTCGCGCCCAGGGCCGGCTTCAGACTCCGGAGGAGTTCGGCGAAATCGTGGTGCGTGCGGACCCCGACGGCTCGATGGTGCGGGTCAAGGATGTGGCCAGGATCGAACTCGGCGCGCAGAACTACGCGCTGGCCGGGCGGCTCAACGGAAAGCCAGCCGCGATCATCGCGCTCTATCAACTCCCCGGATCAAACGCCATCGCCGCCGCCGACGGGGCCAAGAAAAAGATGAAGGAGCTCTCCGCGCGATTCCCGGCGGACCTGGAATATGTCGTGTCCCTGGATACCACGCTCGCGGTCACCGAGGGAATGGTTGAAATCAAACATACCCTCATCGAAGCGCTGGTGCTGGTCATCCTGGTTGTTTTCATCTTTCTCCAGGGCTGGCGCGCAACCCTCATTCCGCTGCTTGCCGTTCCGGTGTCGCTCGTGGGCACCTTCGCGTTGTTCCCGCTTTTTGGATTCACCGTCAACACGCTCTCGCTCTTTGGGCTTGTGCTGGCGATCGGCCTGGTGGTCGACGACGCCATTGTGGTTGTCGAGGCGGTCGAGCACCACATCGAGCACGGACTCACGCCGAAGGAAGCCACGCTGAAGGCGATGGAGGAAGTGAGCGGACCGGTCATTGCCATTGCCCTGGTTCTGACAGCGGTATTCCTTCCGACGGTATTCATTCCCGGTATCACCGGGCGGCTCTATCAGCAGTTTGCGGTGACCATTGCCGTCTCTATGCTGATCTCCGCCTTCAACGCATTGACCCTCTCCCCCGCGCTTTCAGCAATGCTCTTAAAGCCGAAAAAGAAGAGCGCCGGATTGCTGCAACGCTTTTTTGACTGGTTTAACCGCGTCTTTGGCGTGGCCACAAACGGGTATGTCTCGACGTGCCGCTTTCTCATCCACAAATCGTTCGTCGCCATCCTTTTGTTATTCGGCGTAACGGTGCTTACGAGCATGTTCGGCAAGCGCATTCCCGGCGCCTTTCTTCCGGAGGAAGACCAGGGGTATTTCTATGCGCAGGTGATCCTGCCCGACGCCGCCTCGCTCCAGCGGACCGACGAGGTGATGCGCCAGGCCGAAGAGCTCCTGAAAGCGACGCCCGGGGTCCAATACGTCAGCACGGTCAACGGCTACAATTTTCTCAGCGGGGTGAACACGACCTATAGTGGAATCTTCTTCGTCACCCTCAAGGAATGGTCGGAGCGAAAGGCCCCCGATGAGCAGTACGGCGCCATCTTGAAGCACGTCAACAGCGCGTTCTACCAAATCCCAGGCGGACGGGCGTTCGCGTTTTCACCGCCGGCGATTCCCGGCATCGGCACGAGCGGCGGGGTGACCTTCATTCTGCAGGATCGTTCGGGCCGCGACATTGCCTATCTGGCTGACAACGTCAACAAGTTTGTAGCCGCCGCACGCCTGCGACGGGAGCTTGCTGGAGTTACGCCGATGTTCTCGCCCGCAGTGCCGCAAATATTCATGAACGTCGACCGCGAAAAGGTGCTGAAACAAGGCATCGATCTGAAGGATGTCTACCAGACGCTCCAGACTTTCATGGGCGGCTATTTCGTCAATTACTTCAACCGCTTCGGTCGGCAATGGCAGGTTTTCGTTCAGGCCGAGGGCGAATACCGTACCAGTCCCGAGCAGGCGGGATTGTTCTTCGTCAAGAGCAAGGAAGGCGGGATGGCCCCGCTAAGCGCGCTCATGAATTCGAAGCCGATCAGCGGCCCCGAGTACACGATGCGCTATAACCTGTACCGTTCGGCGCAAATCAACGCCACGCCGGCGCCCGGGTATAGTTCCGGACAGGCCATGAAGGCGATGGAGGAGGTCTTCAAACAAGTCATGCCCAACGACATGGGGTTCGCCTATATGGGCATGAGTTTCCAAGAAAAGACAGCCCAGGAGGGGGTCTCGCCGATGGCGATCTTTGCGGTGTCGCTGTTGTTTGTCTTCCTGATCCTCGCGGCGCAGTATGAAAGCTGGTCGCTGCCCTTCAGTGTGCTGCTCGGAACGCCGGTCGCTGTCTGCGGCGCGTTTGCCGCGCTGCTCGTCGGGCGGTATGAGAACAACATCTATGCGCAGATCGGCCTGGTCATGCTCATCGGCCTTTCCGCAAAGAACTCGATCCTGATCGTTGAGTTCGCAAAGATGAAACATGAATCCGGGCTGTCTCTTTTCGACAGCGCGCTGGAAGGCGCCAAACTACGTCTTCGGCCAATCCTGATGACTAGCTTCGCATTCATTCTGGGCTGCCTCCCCCTGGCACGGGCAAGCGGAGCCGGCGCACTTTCCCGGCAGGTCATGGGCTATGTCGTCATCGGTGGAATGCTCGCCGCCAGTTTCATTGCTGTCTTCCTGATCCCCGTGCTCTTTTATCTAGTCGAGAAACTTGGCGGCAAGATGCCCCCTCCCCCGCCGAAAACGCCCGGCCCGGCAAACCCGCCCGCGCCGCTCGCTGGCCCCGCAGTCTTGCTCGCGTTTTTGATGATTGTCTCAACGCCGGCATCCGGGCGGGCAAACGGGGCGAAGGTCTGCCAATTTGAGGTATTGAATCGCCCCCTGTCCAAAGTCGAAGCGCTCAACGTGGCGATTGTTCACAATAGCACCATTCGCAAAGCCCAGAAGGACGTGCAGGCCGCGATCGGCGTCTCGATTCAGATCAAAGCAATCATCTTCCCTCAACTTAGCGGGACTTCCTTTTACGATGCCCGCAACGATTCGCTCATTGAACGCAACGTGAATCGTTCGCTCCCCACGTTCGATTTCGCCTTGCCGACCCTCGGGAACGTGCAAATTGGCGGCGGCACCCTCCCGAAGGTCAATAATCAGGAATGGCTTGGGGAAGTCCGCCTTGTTCAATCGATTTACCAGGGAGGACGGCTGCTTTCCGCCCTTCGTTCGTCGCGGCTCATCGTCCAGGAGGCAATGCTCGATTTTCAGAGCATCGTCGCTGACACACTGCTCTCGGTCATGACCGGCTACGATGATGTCCTGAGCACCGCGATGCAGGTCAAGGTGCGCGAGGAGTCCGTGACAGTATTGACCGCGTTCCTCAATAACACAAAAGTTCGATTCAGTGTGGGAGACGTGCCTGAGTTCGACGTGTTGCGCGAAGAAGTGGAGGTCGCCAATGCCGAAGCCTCGCTGGTGCAAGCCGTCGGCGTCCACAGGGTCGCGAAACAGGCATTCGTGGAACTGCTCGGGTACGACCTGCCAATCACCGCATCCGACGATCTCCCTCTCAACCTCACCACCCCTCTCCAGGCGCTCGCCTATCCAAAGGCCCTCACGGAAGCTCTCGCCGAGGCCCTCCTCAACCGGACGGAGATCGCAGCTCGGGAGAAAGAGGAAATGTTGCGCAACGAGAATATCATCGTCGCAAAATCCGGCTACAAGCCCGCCCTTCAAATCTTTGCCGCCTATGAAGGCACCAGTCGCTTGCGAACGCGCTCCGCCGACGAAGAGTTGCATGGCGGCGTTGTTGGCGCACAGGCATCCTGGGCAATCTTCGACGGATTCCTAACCAAAGGCCGAGTCGACGAAGCGGTGGCGCTCCGGGGCCGAGCGAAGGAAGCCACGGCGGAGACCATGCGGCTTGTCGCGTTGCAAGTTCGCACGGCGTGGTCGGATCTCCGCACCGCGCGGGCAGTGCTCAATGCGGAGTCGAAGAACCTGGAAAAGGCGGCGAAAGCGCTGAGCCTGGTCAGGGAACGCTACAACGCAGGTTCCGCGACAGAGGTCGATGTGCTCAGCGCCCAAACCGCGCTCACCGATGCCCGCGCCACCTACGTCGGGGGTCTGCGCGACTACTCGGTCGCCCGCGCCCGACTCGTGCGCGCCACGGGAGCCCTCCTTCAACCCACGGGGTAACATCATGCCAGAGCCGTCCGCCCCTCACACCGCGCCTCGTCAGGGGGCGCCCAAACAGAAATGGATCGAACCTGCCGCCGCGTTGCTGATGGCGCTGACCACGGTAGGCACCGCCTGGTGTTCCTATCAGTCCGCGTCATGGACCCGGAGGAGCAACCGACTGATGAATGAATTCAACGCCATGGAGCGGCGGGCCGGTTTGTTGACCATCCGGGGAATGCAGTCGGCCACCATTCATGTGGCGCTCTTCATCCAAGTGCTTGCGGCGCAGGAAGCCGGGAACGAAAAACTGGCCCAGTTTTACGCGCAACGCTTTCCACCCGACCTGCGGAAGGCTTACGACGCGTGGCTGGCTCAGAAGCCCTTTCAAAATCCGAATGCCGCCCCGCATCCCTTTGCCTCGCCTCTTTATGAGCCGCGGGGGGCGCGCGATGCAACCGAAGCCAGCCGCAAAGCGGCGATCGACCTGCAAGAGGCACGCAATGCTGGAAGCGTTTCCGGACAGTACCTCGCCAATACGGTCCTCTTCGCAACAGTGCTCTTCTTCGCCAACGCCTCCGCGAAATTCGAGCACCATCGGGTGCGCTCCGTCACGTTCATCTTCGCACTGGCAACATTCGCGTTTGCCATGGTGCGGACGCTAATGTTTCCGAAATAGCATGATAGGTGCGGACAGCAAAGTCCGAACACCTCAGCGGTTGCTTCTACATTATGGCCGCGTTGCGCCTATCTCCAGCACGCCCGCGAAATTCCCGTCAAAGCCGAAGTCCGGCGATGCTTCATTCGCGGGTCGAAACGAGACCGAAACAGGAGCCGATATCGCTGTGCAAAAGCATCGGTGTCGAGCCCCGAAACCCGCTGCCGACTCCTCAAATGAATTTCGCGCGGAACCGAATGGAACGGCGACGGCTGGGAAATGCCGGGCGCAGGAGTCAGAACGGAGCCCCGAACGTTGTCATCCTGAGCCTGCGAAGAGCCTGTCCTGAGTCTGTCGAAGGAATCTCACGAGGCGATCGCGACGTTCGTTTCAGTC
>Ga0316220_1002112_pt1 | contig 19138 bp, 13 predicted proteins | sample TBH18005metaG_FD_203632 | JGI IMG/M metagenome (GOLD analysis project Ga0316220, IMG submission 203632) | Freshwater microbial communities from Trout Bog Lake, Wisconsin, USA - TBH18005 | ecosystem: Environmental > Aquatic > Freshwater > Lake > Hypolimnion/Profundal zone | place: USA: Wisconsin...
GCTGCTGGTCACGGAAGCCTTGCGGCCGTTGATCATGAACCGTGCGCCGGCCACAACCATCGCTGCCCGCGCCATCGAGGCGGGCATGAGAACGCTCCGCACGGACGGCTGGAACAAGGTCAAGGAAGGCACGACGACCATTGAGGAAGTCCTGCGCGTCACGCAGATGGAAGAACACATGGAAGCCCTCACCGGCGAGGACAAGACCCAGTTTATTACGCGCTGAAAATGAATTTTCCCGTCACATTTACGATTTACGATTTACGATTTACGCATCGTGGGTCGGAGTCGCGCGTCAATCGTCATTCGTAAATCGCAAATCCCATGCGCTGGAACTCCTGCAACATCCTCCACGTCGCTCCCGACGCGAAACGCGTCTGGCAGTTCGACGCGAAGGGCGGCGGCTTCGCGCTCAACCGCGAGCAGCGCGTGCCGCACACGGAAAAACTGCCGGCCAAGGGCATCGCGAAACAATGGTCGTCGCTGTGGCAGCCAAAGCTGAACATCGCGTGGTTGCCGGCGGAAAATGTTTTTCTCCGCGTCGTCGAGCTGCCGGCGAGCAATTTCGAGGAGACGCTGGCGATGGTGGAATTGCAGTTGGAAAAGTTTTCGCCGCTGCCGGTCACTCAGGTTGTCTGGACGATGCACGTCATCGGCACGCACACCGCGCCGGCCAAGGGCGACAACGCGCCGGAAAGTTTGCAGACGGTCGTCGTGGTCATCGCTGAACGCAAGGTGGTGGAAGAATTTCTCGGTAAGCTGGAGCAGGAAGGTTTTCTCGCCGACCGGCTGGAGACTTCGATGCTCGACCAGCTCGCGGCGATTTCGGCGACGGACGACGGCGCGTGGCTGTTTCCGATGTCGCTGGCCGGCCAGAGCGCCGCGCTGGTGGCGTGGTGGTTTGGCGGCGTCTTGCGGAACGTGAGTTTTGTCACGCTGCCGCCCGCCGGCGACCGCGCGCAGGAATTGAAGGATCAGCTTTCGCATCTGGCCTGGTCCGGCGAACTCGAAGGCTGGCTGACGGCTTCGCCGAAATGGCATCTCGTCGCCGACCCGGTGAACGCGACGGAATGGGAAACGGTTTTGCGCGCGGCGCTGAATGAGCCGGTGACGGTTTCCGCGCCGCCAGCCCCGGCGGAACTGGCGGCGGGCACCGCGAAACGCGCGGCGGCCTCGGAAAAATCCAATCTGCTGCCGGCGGAATTTACCACGCGGTATCACCAGCAGTTTGTTGACCGGCTGTGGCTGCGCGGCCTCGCCTACACCGGCGTGGCGTATGCGGTGTTGCTGGTGATTTATTTTTGCGCGACGGCGGTGCTGGGTTATCGCACCACCCAAGCCGAGGGCGCGGTGGCAAAAATCAGCAACGACTACACGAACGCGCTCCAGCTCAAGGCGGTTTATGACGTGCTGAAAGAGCGGTCGCAGTTGAAATACGCGGCGCTGGACTGCTGGCAATGGGTGGCGCAAGAGCTGCCGCCGGTGATTGCGCTACAACGCTTCAGCTTTGCGGACGGCCAGCACGTTGCGTTGAGCGGCACCGCGCCGCAGGAGCAAATCAACACGTTGTTTGATTTCAACACGGCACTGAAAAAAAAGCAGGTCAACGGGCAATATGTTTTTGACCAGCAAACGGGCGACCCGGTTAATCCCAAGGTGAGCGGCAATCAAGAAACTTGGAACTTGAGCCTGAATCTGGTGCACGCGGAGGTGGAGGCCAAATGAAAAAATATTTCGCCCAACTGCGTCCCATGGAACGCCGCCTCGTCGTGGGCGTGGCGGTCGTGCTCGTGATTGTGCTGAACGCGGTGTTTATCTGGCCGCATTTTTCGGACTGGGGCAAGCTGCGGGGCCGGCTGGACGAGGCGCATCGCAAGCTGAAACTTTATCAGGATTCGGCGGCGCAGATTCCGGCGCTGCGGGCGCAGGTGAAAACCTTTGCGAGCGAAGGTGAATTTGTCGCGCCAGAAGATCAGGCCATCAATTTGATGCGCACCATTCAGGCGCAGGCCGCCGCGAGCGGCTTCGGCATCCAGAATTATTCGCGCGCCATCACGCGGACGAGCGACGCGTTTTTCGTCGAGCAGGTGCAGAACATCAACGTTGTCGCGACCGAGGAGCAACTGGTGGATTTCCTTTACAAGCTCGGCTCCGGCTCCTCGATGATCCGCGTGCGTGATTTGGAATTGCAGCCGGACGCGCCGCGTCAACGGCTTAACGCCAACATCCGGCTCGTCGCGAGCTATCAGAAAAATCCCGCCGCCGCGCCGGCAAAAACTTCAACCGCAAAGGCAAAATGAAAACTATCCTTCTCGCATTGGCTGTGGCCCTCACCGGCCTTGAACTGTGGGCGCAAACGCCGCCCGGCGTGCCCGGTCTGCCCGCTGGCGCCACGCCGGCCCGCCGCCCGATGCGGTTTGGCGGCACCAACGGCACCGCCACCACGCAGCGTTACCAGACGCCGTTTGCGCCGACGGCCCCCGCCGCCGCGCCCACCGCACCCGCCGCGCCGGAGGAAATTGTTCCCGCCGGCACGATTAATTTCCAGAGCGCGGACGTGAACCAAGTGCTCGAAATTTATGCGAAAATGGTGAACCGCACCTTGCTGCGCCCGGCGAGTTTGCCCGCCGGCCAGATTGTGTTGAAGAACCTGACGGATTTGACCAAGAGCGAAGTGAAGCAGGCGTTGGAGGCGGTGCTGGCGATTAACGGCGTGGTGGTGGTGAACATTGGCGACAAGTTTGTGAAGGTGCTGCCGGCGGAACAGGCGGGCAGTGCCGGCGGGGCGCTGGATAACACCAGCGTGACCAATATGCCAAACCTCGGCTCCTACCTCACGCACATCGAGCAGTTGAAATACGTCAAGCCCAGCCTGATGATTCCGCTCATCACACCGTTCGCGAAGTTGCCGAACGGGCTGACGGCGCTCGACGACAACGGCATCCTCGTCATGCGCGACTACGCGGAAAATATCAAGCGGATGCTGGAGATGATTGAGAAAATTGACGTGAGCGTGCCGGCGGAATACATCTCCGAAGTCATCCCGATTCGCTACGCAGAAGCGGCGGACATCGCCAGCGCGTTGAACAGCCTCGGCGGCAGCGGCGGTTCCACGGTGAGCTTTGGCAGCAGCGGCGCGGCGTCGCCCATCAGCGGCGTGGCCGGCAACCGCAGCAGCGGCGGTCTGGGTTCGATGGGCGGCATGAGCAGCGGCGGCTTTGGCAGCGGCAATCAATCCGGCGGCATGGGCGGCATGGGTGGCACGACCGGCGGCTTTGGCAGTCGCACGGGTTTGGGCACGACCGGCGCAACCGGCGCCAACGGCACGGCCACCGGCGGCTCGACGTTTCAACAACGGCTGGCGGCCATCGTCGGTCGCGCGGGCGGTGGCGGCGCGGGTGGCGCGAATGGTCAGGACGCCATCCAGGTTTTCGGCCAGACGAAAATTATCGCCGACCAGCGCAGCAATTCGCTGCTCGTGTTCGCCACGCGGCAGGACATGGAAAACATCAAGCACGTCATCAGCCAGCTCGACGTGCTGCTTTCACAGGTGTTGATCGAGGCTATCATCATGGACGTGACCATCGGCAACAACTTTAACTTCGGCGTGTCGGTGGCGCAAAACACCAAGCAGCTCGGCGGTTCGAGCGGCAATCCCATCAACGGCGCGGGCGGCATGAATAACGGCCAGCCGTTCGCAAACTTCTTGCGCGGAGTCACCGCCGCCACCAACGTCTTCCCCGGCTCCACCACCAGCACGCTGCCGACCGACCACAATTTCAGCTACTTCGGCAGTATCGGGAATACCTGGGACGTGGCCGTGCAGGCGGCGGAAACGGATTCCCACGCGTCCATCATCCAGCGCCCGCGCATCCAGACCTCGCAGGCCAAGCCCGCGCAGTTTTTTGTCGGTGAAACGAAGCCTTACGTCACCAGCACTTACAACAACAGTTACAGCGGCGGTTACGGCGGCTCGTCTTATTCGCAGTTGTCCGTCGGCGTGGAGCTGGACGTAACGCCGTTCATTAATCCTGACGGCCTCGTGGTAATGGACATTCAGCAGGAGATTGACGACTTCAACGGCACCACCACCATTCAAGGCGTCGGCGATGTGCCCAACACCATCAAGCGCACGCTCAACACGGAAATTGCCGTCAAAGATCGCGACACCGTCATCCTCGGCGGCTTCATCAAGTCCGACAAGTCCAACGCCAAATCCGGCGTGCCGTTCTTGCAGGACATCCCGCTGCTCGGCAATTTATTTTCCAGCCGTAGCGACAGCAAGGACCGCAAGGAACTCATCGTCCTCATGCGGCCCACCGTGTTGAAGTCGCCGGAGATTGCCGCGCAGAACACCATCAAGGAAGCCCGCCGACTGCCCGGCATCTCCGCCGCCGTGGCCGACGACGCCGAATACGAACGCGGTCTGGTGGAGGCCGAACGCAAGAAAGAATTGAAGAACGCCAAGCGCGGCAAGGCCGCCGACGGCTTCTTCAACATGAAGCTAGACGATGAGACGAATGCGCCGTCCGCCGACTTCGGCACCGCACCGCAGACCAGCGCGGGCAAACCGGCCCCGGCACCCACTGACGATGCCAAAGCCCGCGCCGCGCTGGCTGAAAAAATGAAGGAACTCGACGCCGCGCCAGCAACCGAACCTGTGCCAGCCGCTCCGCCGCAGTAATCGGATAATCCGCGCGCCGGCGGCAGCAACCCGCCGTGCCGAATTTAATTATTTCATCGCCGGCGCATCGGTCGCCGGTGCGGGCGTGAATAATTCTTCCAGGCTGCGGACGGGGTGCAACGGCACCAGCAGAAGTTTGGGAATATAAATGGGCGCCACGACCGGGTCGCTTAACTGGCCGGTCACGCGACATTCAAAAATTTTGCTCACCGGCCACAGCACCTCGCTGATCACCGGGCCGACCATCGGGGTGTTGCGCAGCAGTTGCGCCGTCACCCGCGCGTCCACCTTCTGCTGCAAATCCACCGTGCCGACGTATTGCAGCCGCATACTGTCCGCGCGGATCAGCAGCGAGTCGGTGGTGATCACGCCGTTGGTGATGAGGAAACGCGCCGTCGCCTCTTGGGCGCGGCTGTTGCCCAAGCCCGGCGTCACTGCGTTCAACACTGGCGACAGGAGCGCAAAAACCGGCACGTCCCACAGCAGCCCATCGTGCAAATTCACGCTGCCGCCGCCGTTCCACGAGCGCCACGCTTCCGAACTGGCGTTAGTCACCACCACCGCACCGGCCAGCCGGCCTTCAAAATTATTTTTGTTCGTGGACAAACCGGCAGCGAGCAGGTGCAGGTTGATGTTCGTCACCGCGAAGGAAAAATTAAAATCGCAGTCGTGTCCCACCGGTCGGAAATCCAAATACGCGTCGCCCGTGCCGCTGCCGCCGTAAAGCTGCGCGGCGATATTGGTGAGCGTCAGCGACTGTTTCTGCCAGTGGATGATGCCGGTCACATTCGTCGTCGCCAGTTTCGCCCAGCGGAACGGCGTGCCGCGCAGGATTTCGATGGTCAGGTCGGCGTGTTCCAGGTCGCGCCCGCTTTGGACATTCAGGATGGGCACGCTGCCGCTGAACCGCGCCAGCGGCGGTGCGAAAAAATGATACGGCGCGATGAGGTGCGCCGTCTTGGGGCCGATGGCGCGCGTCACCACCTCCGGCTCAATCAGCGCCAGGCCGTTCGTGATCCAGAGGGCTTGCGCCCGCAAATCCAGTAACAGCTCGTCCGCCTTCATCCATTGCGCGCCGTTGCCCCGCCATAATTCCGGCGCGTAAATGTTCGCCGCCAGGTTGGTGTAATAAATTTTCGCGGCGATGGAATCTATCGTCTGGCCGCGAATGGCAAAGTTCGTCAACGCGATGGTGCCGGTGGCGCACAAGGTTTCCAGCGTGCGCAGGTTGCCGGTCACATCCAGAGCCAGCACCAGCGGCTTGTGGCCGGTCAGGATTCGGAAGCCGCGCACGGCGTTGGTCGTCGGCAGCAAGCCTTCCACGGTGGGCGCGTCCAACTGACCGGTCAACAGACAATGAAAATTCTTGGTTGTTTCGCTCTCCTCACCGCTCACACGAAGCCACGTCCGGCCCTGCGTCACCGTGAAATCTGGCACGTCCCAGAGCTGGTCGGCGTAGGAAAAATGCGCGCGCACCGAGTCCAGTTTCATCCTGCCGGCGGCCATGTTGGTGAACGCCAGCTGGCCCTGCAACCACACGGAGGCGGCGATGGCCCCCGGCCAGTCGTTCACCGAATTCGTCCACGGCGGGAACCGCAGCGAACCGTTCCCGCGCACCATCGGCGGCTGGCTCCAAGAAATTTTTGCGAGCGGCTGGTGGATTTTTTCCGGCAAAAATTTCGCCAGCGCGTGCCAGTCAAATTGCGCATCGTTCGTAAAGGTCAGTTCGCGCGACGGCACGTCCAGCGCGGCGCTGGCGGTCAGGCCGCCGCCACCGAGCTGGGCGGTCAGGCGGGTGACGGCAAGCGTGGGCGCGGCCCATTCGCCGACGCAGTTGAGGTCGGTTGTGTCCAGCGTTTCCGAGCAAAGTTCGCCGAGCCGCACCGACCACGCGAGGCGGAACGGCTGGAGGTTGGTCCAAAAACCCCACGCGGCTTCGGGGTCAGTCGGAGCGTTGGCGGGCGCGGTGACACTGACGTCGGCGCGTAAATCCTGCGCGGCCAGCCACGGCGTATTCACGCCCGCAGCGACGGCGTTCAACCGCATGGTAATGGAATGAACATTCCGCGCGTCGCCGAGGAGAGACAGGCGCAACTGCGGTTCGCCTTGAAAATGAATCTGCCGGAGCGCGTCCGAAACGATTTTTAACGAGGCCAGCAAATCACCCTGCCCGGCGAAGAGTTGCCAGTGCCGCGCTTCCGGCGCGTGCGCCAGTTCGCCGCTGATGCCGATCTGCGTGCCGGCAAAATGGGCGCGGAAATGATTCAGCGACCAAGTGTCGTTGGTCTGGAAGCGCAGATCCGTCTGGAGATTGGTCAGCGTGAGCGCATTCGTCGGCGACAGCGGCAGGGTGAATTGGCCGTCGCGCAAAACCAGCCCGTCCAGTTGCCAGCGCCGGTGCAGGAGCGCGGGGAAGTTCAAATCCAGTTGCACCTGCCGCGCCACGAAGGTCGGGCTGCCCGCCGTCTGCGCCTGGCCGACCCGCACATTTTCCGCCACGAGGCCGTGGACGAGGCTCAACCGCATCCGGGAAAATTCCAGCTCCACGCCGCGTTCGTGCAAGGTGCCGACGAGGCGCGCCTTCAAAAAATCCGGCAGGCCGACGCGGTTGCACCAGACGAACGCCAGCAACGCCGCCAGCAAAATCAGCCAGACCGCAAAGCGAACGCAGCGGAAGGCGAGGCTACATTTGCGCCAAAATCCAGGCATATCACGGCACGTTGTTGGGAATCGTCAGATAGGTCGCGACAAATTGATACAGCACCGGCGGGAACACAAACACCCAGCGCTCGTCCGCAAACGTCACGGACGCCAGCGCCGTTTGCGCCTGCGTCAGCTCCGTGCCGAAATCCACGGTCAATTTTTCGCCGGTCTTGAGTTCGATGGTGAGGGAAAGATTGTTGGGATTCAGCCCGTATTTTTCCGGCGCGGTCACATTATGTCCCACCCAGCCGGCGGCAGTCAGTTCGCCGAGCCGGTGCAAAGATTCCTCAATGGCCGGAGGATTGATGATGCCCTGCGAACCCGGCGCGAGCGACCACTTATTGTCGCCGGTGCGGATCAGGGTGCGCGTCTTGCCATTCTGCCGCAGCGTAATCTGCGCCACGCTCGTCTCGGAAAAACTCCAGATGCGGCGGTCGCGGAATTCCCAGCCGGCCTCCGGCAGCCGGGCCAAATCCTCCAGCTTGAGCGCATAAATAAAATCCTCGTCGGCGCGTTTCACCAGCACGCGGTTCGTGTCCGTCGTGCTGAACAGCAGTTGCGCCAAGACGCTGTTCGTGTCCCCGGCGGTGCCACGCAGGATGATTTGACGCGCCGGCGTCGCGAGGCCAAACCCTTGCAGATCGGACGCGGTGACCACGTCCTTCACAAACTCCGCGACGCGCAGACTGGTGAGCAGCTTGAGTAAATTTGTGACGTTTTCCGCGTCGGCGGAAAATTTTTCGCCGGCCACAATCCAGTCATTCGGGCCGCGCTGCTGCAAGGTAAAATTATTTTCGCCACGCACCTCGATTTCCGCCACCGGTGCCGTGAGCGCCAGCAGATGCGGGTCGCGAAAATCATTTACCGCGCCACGCCACGCGGCGAGGGCGTCCTTGCCCGCCGTCATCACGGAGTTAAAACCTTCGCGCCGCGCGAAAAGCTGCGCGGGCTGGTCAGCTAAAATTTTTCCCGCATGAACGCCGGCGGTGAAATTGGTGCCGTGGCCCAGCCACACGTCGAGTTCCGCCGGCTGCAATCCATAACTGCTCAAGTCGGCGCGCGGATCGTCGGTGATGAAATGCGTGACGCGCCCGGCCTGCAGCGACTGCAACGCGGCGGCAATCCGCGCGCCATCCGCCCGCGCCGACAAGGGCCGGATCATGCGCCAAAGCTGGTTCGTCGGGTCGCGCCGGAATTCCATGGCCTTCGCGCCGTTGGTGATGACAATCCAATCCGTCGTGCCAGCAGCGCTCACCAGCGCCGTGTCACGCCACCCATCCGCCGCGCGGGGCAATAGTTGCAGCCAAGCCGCATCCGTCACAAACGCGCCGTCCAGTCCCACGACGCGGATAAACACCTGATCGCCGGGAGCGGTCAGGCGGCCGATGATCAACTGCCAGCGCTGGTCGCCGGCCTCGACGGCGAGCGAAAACTGTGGGTTGTCAAAACCAAAATCCGCGTCAGCGTTTTTGTGGCTGCGCATCTCGGCGGCGGTGAGGCGCGTGGCTGGCGCCAGCTTTTCGAGCGCGCCGCCGAGCGCTTCAATCGCGGCAGCCTGCGCCGGATACGCCAGCGGTTTCTGCAACTGCCAAACGTGGTTGGTGCGAATCGCGGCAATTTCCCGTGCGCCGGCGGGGCTGATTTGAATGGCCGTCAGGTCGGTGGCGCGCAAGCCGGAGAGCAAATTGCCGCCGGACGACGCAACCGGTTGAAGATACTTCTCGCAAAGCCAGATGCCCGCGAACAACGCGGCGGCCAGCACGAACCAAATGGCGGTGGTCTTGGATTTCATTGGCGGCGCACGAGCCAGACGAGCCAGCCGAAAAACAGCACGCCGCCGGGCAGCGCGCCGAGCAGCAGCCAACGGAGCTGCTGTTGTTGATGTTTCGTCATCAGCAGGCGGAATTCCGTGACGGGCCGCGGGCCGATGCCTTCGAGTAACTGCGGCCGGTCGAGCAACCAGTTGGCCGCGCTGTTTAGGAAATCGCGGTTGCCGCCGCCCTCAATGTAATAATTGCCGAGAAAAATTGAGTCGCCGGTCACGATGAGGCGGGTGCTGCCACGCGGATTGGTCACGCCCGGCACGGGCTTCTGCTCGACGGCAGCGATGAGCGAATAGCTGCGCGCCGGTTCACTGCGATTCCCGGACAGCGTGGCCTGCGGACTGGTCAAGGCAAGTTCCGTGACTTCCGGCGCATTGGCCGGCGGCTTGGCCACATTGATTTTTTCCACCGGGCGCGGCAGCACCATTTGCAGCGACAGTTGTGCGAGCGCGGCCACCACCGGATGCTGGCCGAACGCACGCACTTTGATGTCCTGGCCGGTGATGGTGTTCGGATCCTGCGCGATGTCGGCCAGAACATTGACACCCCAGCGCTGTAAAATTGGTTCCAAGCCGGTGGCGTGCTTGAGTGAGGAATAATTGAACAGCAGCAGCAGCCGACCGCCCTGCGCGAGATACTGGTCAATCTTTTGCAATTCTATTTCCGTGAACGCCGCCGCCGGCGCGGCGATGACGAGCAGGTTGCAATCCATCGGCACGGCACCGTCGCCGGCCAATTCCAGATTCGCCACGGCGATGTAATTCTGCTGGAGCGTCTGGCCAAATTTCAGGTAGCCGAAATTGCCGCTGTCCGCCAGCGACGGCTCGCCGTGGCCCTGCAAAAAATACGCGTGCAGCGGCTGCGGATTCTGCAACGCCAGCAGCGTCGCGGTGAACATCTTCTCGCCGGAAAAAGCGATGGGCTTGCGGCGGAACTCGCGTTCCTTTTCATTCGGCAACTGTTCCAGCGTGTATTGCGTGAGCGCCTCGCCGGAGACCATTTTCACCCGCCCGCCGCTGTCGAAAATGACCAAATCCTTGTCCGCCGTGCCGGTCAATTTATACTGCGCCTTCACCTTTTCCGCCTCGCCGGCGTCGCGGACAAAATCCACCGTGCGGAGGGAAATATTTTTATTGGCCGCGCGGTATTCGTTCAGCAGCGCCACGATGTCCGGGTAAAACTCGTCCTTGCGGTCGAAATAAAGCGTCACGTCCACTACGTTCGTCATTGAGCGGAGGACATTCACCGTGCGCGATGACAGCGCCACGCGCGTTTGCGAACTCAAATAAAACCGCTGGAAAAATTTCGCGCCGAGATAGTTCGCCATCACCACCACCGCCAGCACCAGCGCCGTGCGCAGCACCACGTCAAAGCCGATGCCCCACCGGCTGGCCGGCGAAAAGCTGGGACGGGATTTTTTTTCTTCGCTCATTTTTTATTTCCAGCGGCGGCTTTCCACCACACGCAGCGTCAGGAACAAAAACCAGAACGTCGCGCTCACATAAAAAATCACCGCGCGCGTGTCCACCACGCCGCGCGCAAAATCGCGCATCTGCTCGAACAGACCGAAATATGAAATCGCCTGCGCCTGCCAGCGCCCGGCCATTGGGATCGCCTCGGCCAGAAAACCCAGCGCAAACAAACTGACGCCCAGCACAAAGCTGATCATCGCCGCCGCCATCTGGCTTTTGGTCAGCGATGACGCGAAACAGCCGAGCGACAGAAATAATCCACCCGTCAGGAAAATACCGAGAAACATCCCGCCCAGTGTCCCGCCGTCCAGCGCGTTCTGGTTGGTGAAATGCCGCACGATCAACAAGCACGCCAGCAGCGGCAGCCATGCGACGAGATAAAAAATCAGCGCACCAAAGAATTTTGCCGCCACCACCTGCACATCGCCGACCGGCGTGGTCATCAGCGTTTCAAACGTGCCGCTCGCCTTCTCCAGCGCGAACAGCCGCATCGTGATCACCGGCGATGCCAGCAGCACGATTAGCCAGAAAAAATAAGTGCGATAGAACATTTCCGTAACCGGCATGGGCGACGGGTCGGTGCCGAGATTTTGCACCAGCACCACGAAGCTCAAGCCCGTCAGCAGCGTCACCGCCGCGATGATGACGTAACCCGTCAGCGAAAAAAAGAAGGTGCCCAACTCACGCCGCAGCAGCGTCCAGAAGATGCTCATTCAATCTCCTCCGTGGTAGGCCGCGTGACCTGCATATAAATGTCCTCCAGCGAATGTCGGCTGCGCGTGAGTTCGCGCAAGGCCCAGCCGTTGACGCGGGCCAGATTGTAAATCAGCGGGCGCAAATCCTGTCCGTCGCGCGGCGTCAGGGCGCAGCGCAAGAAATCGCCTTCGCCCGCCGCCATGTCAAACTGCGCCACTTCCGGCAGATTTTCCCAGACCACCCGCAGCGCCGCCGCCGGCGCGGCGATTTCCGCGATGACCTGGCTGCCGCCCGCCATCCGCCGCTGCAAGTTTTCCGGCGTGTCCGACGCCAGCACGCGCCCGTCAAACATGATCAAAACCCGACCGCACATCATTTCCACTTCCGGCAAAATGTGCGTGGAAATTAAAACCGTGTGCTTGCCCGCGAGACTTTTAATCAACGCGCGAACCGAACGAATCTGCTGCGGATCGAGGCCGATGGTGGGTTCGTCTAAAATAATTAATTCCGGATCATGCACCAGCGCGTCCGCCAAGCCAACGCGCTGCTTGTAACCCTTGGAAAGCTGGCCGATGACGCGCCGGTCCACGTCGGCCAGACCGCATTGTTCCATCACCGTCGTCACGCGTTCGCGGGATTTTTTCCAGCCGAGACCTTTCAGCCGCGCGCGGAATTTCAGGTATTCGCGGACGCGCATTTCGGGATAGAGCGGATTGTTTTCCGGCATATAGCCGATGCGCCGCCGCGTTTCGTCCGCGTCGTGAAAAACGTCGAAGCCCGCCACGCGCACCGTGCCGCTGGTCGCGGGCATGAAGCCAGACAGCACGCGCATCGTCGTGCTTTTGCCCGCGCCATTCGGGCCGAGCAAGCCGACGATTTCGCCGCGCGCGACCGTGAACGAAATGTCGTCCACCGCCGTGCGCCCCGCATAGCGCTTCGTCAAATTGGAAACTTGAATCATCTCTAGCGTGAACCGGAAAAATCTTTGTCAGTGTAGCCGGAAAAACCCGGTTGCGGCGAACAAAAACTTTGGCGGTTCCGACATTAAACAGGTAAAAACCAACTTGGTTGCGTTCAAAATAAATTGACTTCCCCGCCCGCCGCGCAAAAAACTGCGGCGTGAACTCCCGCGCGGAAAATTTCTACGCCGTCTGGCGCGAACGCTGCCGTGCCATCAACATCCTGCGCGACGGCGGTTCCGCGCCGCCGGAAAAACTGCTTCAAGCCGTCTGGCAGCACCAGCGCCTCCACCGCGACAAATTAAAAACTGCCGATGGCAAAACGATTCGCGTGTTGCATCCCGGTTTTGCGAGCGTCGAGGGCGGCCCAGATTTTCGCGGCGCGGTGTTGCAGTTTGAAAATGAAAAACCCGTTGCCGGCGATGTGGAAATTGATTTGCAACCCGGCGGCTGGCACGCGCACGGCCACGACCAAAACCCCAATTTCAAAAATGTTATTTTGCACGTCATCTGGGAGGGAACGCCGCGCACCAGCTCGGCCCAAGCCAATTCATTTGCCACTCTGGCCTTGAAGAATTTCCTCGATGCGCCGATTTCTGAACTGGTGCTCGCGCTGGAAAACAAATCCGGCCTACCGGAAAATCTGCGCGGAAAATGCTCTGCGCCGCTGCGCGAATTTGCCGAACCACAGTTGTCCGAGCTGTTGCACGCCGCCGCGAAAGTCCGGTTTCAAAACAAAGCCGCCGCGATGCTTGCGCGCGCCAAAAATTCCGGCTGGGAGCAAACGCTGTGGGAAAACCTCTTCCGCGCGCTCGGCTACAAACACAACGCCTGGCCGATGCAAAACCTCGCGGAGACGAAATCCCGCTGGTCGCGCGGCGCGGCTTCGGCATTTGAAATGCAAGCGCGGCTGCTCGGCGTCAGCGGGCTGTTGCCGGATGATTTGACGCGCGCACAAAAATCTTCCGACACCTTTTTACGGCGAACTTGGGATTGGTGGTGGCGCGACCGGGACGAATTTGAAAGCTGCATTTTGCCGCGCGCCGTTTGGCGGTTTCACGGTCTGCGGCCGGCCAACCATCCGCAGCGGCGGCTGGCGCTGGCGGCGCACTGGTTGGCGTCAGAAAATTTGGTTTCAAAAATTGAAGATTGGTGTGCGGCAGAATTGCCGGAAACGAAACTGGTGGCATCGCTCCATAAAATCTTCCAAATCGAGCGCGATGAATTCTGGTCGTGGCACTGGACGCTCAAATCTGCGCGCATGATAAAACCCCAGCCGTTATTGGGCGAGGCGCGCGTCACCGATTTGGCGGTGAACGTGGTTTTGCCGTGGCTGTGGATTCGGGCGCGGGAAGGCGGCAATGAAAAATTCCAGCGCGAGGTGGAGCGGCGGTTTTTCGCGTGGCCGGCGGCGGAGGATAATTCGGTCTTGAAGCTTGCGCGCCAGCGGTTGCTGGGAACTGCCCGCGCCCGCGTCGTGAACGGCGCGGCGCAGCAACAGGGCTTGATGCAAATCGTTCGCGATTTTTGCGAACACTCGAATGCGATTTGCGCCGACTGCCGGTTTCCCGATTTGGTGCGCAGCTGGACGACGACGGAAAACGTGTCGCGCGAAGAACGCGAAGGCGGCGAAGATTGAAAAGTTAGCGACGCCTCACGTCGGCTCCTGTCTGGCAATCACTTGATTTCCAAACCGGCGAAAGGATTATTCAAGCCGCCAGTCGCGGGCTGTTCGCCGACGGGGACTTTCGCTTTGGCTGGAGCCGATGGCGCGTGGGGCTTGGCCGGCACGGCTTCGGCTTCATCATCATCCGCCACGTCGGGTTCGTGCAATTCCTCGTCGGCGTGGCGCGGATTCTTGGCGCGTTTGGCGCGCGGCAGCGGACTAATCATCAGGTTGATGGCGCGGCCCACCAGCTTGGGCTGGAAATCGGGATGGCCGAACGGCGTAATCAGCTCAATGAATTTGTTGATGACCTCGAAGCCGACTTCGGTGTGCGCCATTTCGCGACCGCGAAATTTCAGCGCGACCTTCACCTTCATGTCTTCGCAGAGAAAATTGATGGCGTGCTGCGTCTTGATGCCGAGGTCGTGCGGGTCAATGCGCGGGCTTAACTGCACTTCCTTCACGGTCGAGGCGTGCTGGTGCTTGCGCGAATCTTTTTCCTTCTTCGCCAGCTCGTAGCGGAACTTGCCGATCTCGATGATGCGGCAGACCGGCGGGACGGCGTTCGCCGAAATCTCCACGAGATCCACGCCGTGCTGGCGCGCCAAGTTCAGCGCCTCGTTCAGCGGAAACACGCCGAGTTGCTTGCCGTCCGGCCCGATGACGCGCACTTCGCGCGCACGAATCTTGCCGTTGACGCGCATATTCGAGGCGGGGGAGGAATTACGCGGGGTAAAAGGGCGACTCAAGCGACCCTCTCTGGTTGGAACTTGTTTAGGATGTGCATCAAAACTGGCGTCGGGCTAATTCTTACGATGCGCTTTTTTAAGCAATGGCCGCAGCCGCCGCAAGCAAATAATCGCAATAAAATCATGCCGAATAACGAAACGACCGCACGCTCGCCACAAAATCGTCCGGCACGCCGAAGTCAAAACGCTGCGCATTTGTCATCTCCAACGCGAGGTAGCCGTGGCGCTGCCGCTGAATTTCCTGCGCGCGCGTGAGCTGAAATTCGCCATTGTCCCGCGTGTTGTCGCGGATCATTTCGCCGAGAATTTCGTAGATGCTCGGCGCGAGCAGGTGCATCCCGAACCAGCCGAGCCACGTCTGTTCCGGCAGGCCGTCCACGCGCAATTTTTCTTCCGCGACGGCGATGGCGGGTTTTTCGATGATGAGCGAAACGTCAATCAGGCGTGGTTTTTCGTGATGCCGCGCGCCGGCAATGGTGCCGTAGCCTTTCAATTCGGCGGCGGAAATTCGGTTCACGGCGGAAACACTTTTGCCGCCGGAAACTTTCGCCATGTCCGCCAGTTCGCGATACGGTGAAACCGGTGAGCCGCGAAACAAATGGTCGCCCAAGCCGAGCAAAACCATTTCGCCGTTCGCAAAATCCTTCGTCTGGAAAACCGCGTGGCCGTAGCCTTCCTGCTCGCGCTGCACGGCGAAGCTGACGCGCTTGGCGAAGCCGCGCATCTGCTCGGCCTCGCGCAGCAGTTCAGGGTATTTGGCGAGGCGCTTGAGATAATTATCGTCCGGGCCGCGCAGGTAATCGCGCACCATTTCGTCCTCGCCGGGCTGGACGATGATGCAAATTTCTTCGATGCCGGCGGCTTCGAGTTCAAGCAAATGATAATGAAACAGCGCGCGGGCAATGCCGTCCAAACCGACGACGGGAAACATTTCCTTCTTCACCGCGTGCGACGCGGGGAAATGCCGTGTGCCGAGGCCGGCGATAGGAATGACCGCTTTGCGAACTTTCATGGTCAAACGTCGAAGCGTTTCCAACCGTTCGCGCCGAACGCGTAGCGCTTGGCCCCAAATTCAATCGCGCCGGGCGACGTGCCTTCAAAAATGTCCGGCATCGCGCCGACGCGCCGCGAATACTCAATGGCGATTTGCGGAATGTGTTCCTTGAGCGCGGCAATCTTGCCAAACACGGCCACGGTGCCGCCGGTGCCGCCGCCGGTGATTTTCGCGCCGAACAAACCATTTTCCGGCCCGCGTTTGCGGACGGCCTCGACGAGAAAATTCACTTCCGGCACAGACAATTTGCAGTTGTCGCGGTAACTTTCGTGCGCGCCATACATCAGTTCGCCGGCGGCGACCAACGATTTTTCATCGCCGGATTTCGCGGCCTGAAGCGCGGTGATGAATTTCAGCACGCGCTCGTTTTCCGCCACCGGATGCCGCGCGGGGCCGACCACGCGGTAGGTCGCGTCCGGCTGAATCGTCGTCACCGGGTCATCGTGCGTCTTGTATTTCGCCAGGAAATCCGAGCCGAGCATCGTTTCGGGAATTTCTTTTTCGTATTCGTTTTTGAATTCGGCGCTGGAAATTTCCGTGAGGTAATTCAGCGCGGCGCGACCGGTCTTCGCGCGGATTTCGTTGATGATTTTTTTGCCCATGAACGCGCCGATGCGGACGTTGCCGTAGGCATTGCCGGCGACAGAATGGCGCACCATCGAGTTGATGCCGACGAAGCCGGTGCCGGGCGGAATCTCCACCTCGCCGACAATCGCGCCGGGCCGGCAAAGGATGTGCGTGAGCTTGCTTTCGCGGCCGCTGGCGACGGCGATTTGATCCATGATGCCGCACGGTGCGCCGACGACGTGGTTCTCTGCCATCTGGCCGAGCCGCGCGATGCGCGCGCCGTCGAGCTTCAAGCCCAGATAGGCGTTGAGGCAGGACAACGTGCCGATTTCCACGGCAGCGGAACTGCCAATGCCCACATTCATCGGCACCGCGCTCAACAGCAGAAAGCTGAAGCCGTAGGGCAACTCGACGTTTTCCTCTTTCAACAAAGTGAAAATGCTACCGCCGATGTAAGCCGCCCACGCAGCGATGGGATTGGCGTGGCAGAGTTCGCGGACTTGCGCGTAATTGCCGACGGCATCGCCGGACGTGAAAAAATCCAGCGGGATGCGCGTCTCCACCGGCAAGCTGCGCGCGCCGACCTGCGCGGAGCGAATGCGCAGCGTGCGATCCGTGCGCGCCTGCAACGCCATCAGCATCCCGCGCCCCAGCACGGCCTCGCAGACGTTCGCGCCGGAATAATCGGCGATGCCGCCCATCACGTCGAGCCGCGCCGGCACACGCGCCACCCAGACTTCGCCGCTGTTGAAGAAGCCGGCAAAACCCGTCGGGTCGCTGTTCGGCTTGCGCAGAAGTTGTTCAAATTCGGTGATTTCGATGGGGATGGCGGCATTCATTTTTAGAAAAATTTGGTTCTGATGGGGGCAAGGTTGCTAAAAAGTTTTCGCCGGTCACACCTGAAAATTTAGTGATGGTGCTGGCGAATGAGCCGGGCGCGGTTGGCGTAGAGATACCAGACGATGATGACGTTCACGATCAGGATGGCAAATTTTATCAGCGAAGGCCGGTGCACCATTTCAAAAACTTCAACCGGCACAAAGAAAGCCGATTCGCCGATGACCAGCCACACAATCCATTTCACGCGGAACAGCAAACCCACCGCTTGCAGTAGCATGAAACTGCCATACACCACCGCGCCGACTGTGACCCATTTCAAATTCGCCGGCGTGACTTCGGCAACGCGGTCAGCGAGGTTGATAAAGAATTTCTTTTCCGGGTCCAGGTGGAGAAAATCCAGCAGCTTGCGGAATTCCTCCGGCAGATTATTGTCCGTCAAACTGTAGGCGCCCAGCGCCAGCAGCAACGCGGCGGTGCCCTTCAAAAATTTGATGCCGATGATGAAATACAGCGTCGGCGCCCGTTTGGGTTTGGACGGCGGCACGGAATTTTGCGGCGAGTCGGTCATCAACGGATTTTGACCAGCAACCAGTCGCGGAGTTCAGAAATTTTCAGCCGCTCCTGCTTGCCGTCGTCGCGGTAGCGCAGCGTCACGGTATCAAGCAACTCCGGTTTTTCGCCGAGCGTGTCGAAATCAATCGTCACGCAGAACGGCGTGCCGGCCTCGTCCTGACGCGCGTAGCGTTTGCCGATGCTGCCGCTGTCGTCGTAATAGACATTCATCCACGGGCGCAACAGGTCGCGGACTTCGAGCGCTTTTTTGACCAGCTCCGGCTTGTTCTTCAACAGCGGCAGCACACCGACTTTGATCGGCGCGACGCGCGGATGAAACTTCATCACATACGTCGTCTCGGTCTTGCCTTTCGCATCCGTCTCGGTGGTTTCGGAATACGCGTTGGCGATGAGCGCGAGAATCAAGCGATCCACGCCGGCGCTCGGCTCGATGACGTGCGGAATATATTGGCCCTTCGCCAGACCGTTCGCGTCATCCGTCGCCTGTTGCTGAATTTGCTCCGCTGTTTCGTCCGGCTTGGCGGATTTCGTTAGATAATTTTTGCGGTGGTCATAATAACGCTTCCACAAATCATCCTGTTTTTCCTTCGGTAACTTGCCCCACGCGGCGCGCAATTCTTCGTCGAAAACGCCCATCGGCTTGCCGGAAAATCGTTGGTGCTGCGACAAATCAAAATCGCTGCGGGCGGCGATGCCTTCCAATTCGTCGCCTTTCACATTGCCGTTTTCATCTTTTTTGCTGAACGGGAACTTGAACAAAATATCCGTGCAGGCGCGGGCGTAGTGCGCCAGCTCTTCTTTGGTTTGAATGTGAAAACCCAGCGTCGCGCGCGACAAGCCGATGCCTTCGTAAAAGCGCACGCGTTCTTCGACCCAGTATTGATGCCACGCTTGCCAGCCCCAGTTTGATTGCGGTTCGCCGGGATGGCCTGTTTCAGGAACAGTCACAACCGAACCATAAATGGCTTCAATGACTTCATCCGGCTTGATGAAAAATTCCAATTCCATCTGCTCGAACTCGCGCGAGCGGAAAGTGTAGTTGCGCGGCGTCACCTCGTTGCGAAACGCCTTGCCGATCTGCCCGATGCCAAACGGCACTTTCTGGCGCGACGTTTCCAAAACGTTTTTGAACTGCGCAAAAATCGCCTGCGCCGTTTCCGGGCGGAGATACGCGACGTTGTCCTCGCTCTCGACCGGGCCGACGTAGGTTTTGAACATCAGGTTGAACGGACGCGGTTCCGTGAGTTCCGCTGAACTGCAGCCGGTGCATTTCGTGCCAGCGGGCAGAGCAAATTTTCCGTCCGCATTTTTAATCAGCGTCAGCCCCTGATCTTCGCAAAGCTGGTCGGCGC
>Ga0316220_1002113_pt1 | contig 19127 bp, 29 predicted proteins | sample TBH18005metaG_FD_203632 | JGI IMG/M metagenome (GOLD analysis project Ga0316220, IMG submission 203632) | Freshwater microbial communities from Trout Bog Lake, Wisconsin, USA - TBH18005 | ecosystem: Environmental > Aquatic > Freshwater > Lake > Hypolimnion/Profundal zone | place: USA: Wisconsin...
CTTGTGTACCTGCTACTGTAACATTGACTGCCGAAGGGCCAACAAGAACTTGCGAAGTGCCATCGTTAATTTGATTTACGCTAATACCACCGGTAATACTGATATTACCTGCTACTGTGATATTACCTGATGATATAATGTCGCCATTACCTGCCCAGATAGTTGTAGGGCCGACCGTAAGTCCATTATGGACTACGAAGTTTTGATTAGCCATTGTTCCATGTCTCCCAAATAGCTTTAATACAGTTATTTATCTAAGATTCGTAGAACCTATAGCCAAAAAAATAGCACCCGTAGGTGCTATTTTAAAATTGAATTAACTGACTAGTTAATTACATCATGCCTGGGTGCATACCATGCTGTGGTTGGCCTTGGCCTTCCTCTTTTGGTAACTCATTGATAGCACAGTCTGTAGTTAGCAACAGGCCAGCAACACCAGCGGCATTTTGTAGTGCGCAACGTGTAACCTTAGTTGGATCAACAATACCCATTTCTAGCATGTCACCATAGGTATCATCACTAGCATCAAAGCCAAAGTTAGCAGTACCTGCCGCTACAGCATTAACCACTACATCTGGACTACCACCTGCGTTTTCAACAATGCTACGCAATGGAGCTTCAATAGCACGTAAAACAATGTCAACCCCTACTGATTGATCGTGGTTGCTACCTTTTAGGCCTAATACAGCCTGTTTAGCACGAATTAATGCTGTGCCACCACCAGGAACAATGCCTTCTTCAACCGCAGCACGTGTAGCATGTAGAGCATCGTCAACTCGGTCTTTCTTTTCTTTCATTTCAACTTCTGTTGCAGCACCTACTTTGATCACAGCAACACCGCCTGCTAGTTTAGCTAGACGTTCTTGAAGTTTTTCTTTTTCGTAGTCGCTGGTTGCGTTTTCAATTTGTGTTTTGATTGACTCAACACGGCTAGCAATAGCATCAGTTGAACCTGCGCCATCAATAATGATAGTTGTGTCTTTGGTAATTTCAACACGTGCTGTGCGACCCAGGTCTTCGGCTGAGGTGTCTTCTAATTTCATACCAAGTTCTTCAGAAATAACACGGCCGCCGGTTAGAATAGCAATGTCGTTGAGCATTTCTTTACGACGGTCACCGAAACCAGGTGCTTTGATTGCGGCTGTTTTTAGTACGCCACGCATATTGTTAACAACTAGAGTAGCCAGTGCTTCACCTTCTAGGTCGTCGGCAATGATCAACAAACTACCATTGGCTGTGCGCACTGCTTCTAGTACAGGAAGAATTTCTTTGATGTTTGAAATTTTCTTGTCGTAACACAAAATATATGGATTTTCTAATACTACATTTTGTTTTTCTGGATTGTTGATAAAGTATGGACTTAAATAGCCACGGTCAAACTGCATACCTTCCACAACTTCTAACTCCATAGCTAGGCCTTGCGCATCTTCTACAGTGATAACACCTTCACGGCCGACACGTTCCATTGCCTGCGCAATGATCGAGCCAATTTCGTTGTCGCTGTTAGCTGAAATAGTACCAACTTGTTCAATTGCTGTGTTTGTTTCACATGGAACTGAAATCTTAGCTAGTTCTGCTACTACAGCACCAACAGCTAGATCAATACCACGTTTTAAGTCCATAGGATTCATACCAGCGGCTACAGCTTTGTTACCTTCTTTGACAATAGCCTGTGCTAAGACAGTAGCAGTAGTAGTACCATCACCAGCTTGGTCGGCTGTTTTACTAGCTACTTCTTTAACCATCTGCGCACCCATATTAGCTAATGGGTCTTTTAATTCAATTTCTTTTGCTACGCTAACACCATCTTTGGTAATGTGTGGAGCACCGTAGGCTTTTTGAATAATAACATTACGACCTTTAGGTCCTAGTGTTACTTTTACTGCATTTGCTAAGGTGTTAACACCTTCAATCATTTGGTTGCGAGCACTGTCGCCAAACTGTACGTCTTTAGCTGCCATCTTAATTCTCCTTATTCTTCAATGATACCATAAATTTCTTCTTCTGTCAAGATCAATAGCTCTTCGCCATTAATCTTAACCTGTTGTCCTGCGAACTTACCAAACAATACTCGATTGTCGACTTGAACAGTTAAGGGCATAACGTCACCATTTGGGTTACGCTTGCCTGGACCAACTGCCAAGACCACACCTTGGTCTGGTTTTTCTTTTGCGTTATCTGGAATGAAGAGACCTGATGCTGTTTTTGTATCGGCTTCGATACGTTTAATGACCACACGGTCATGTAGAGGATTTAATTGCATGTTTTACTCCTTTGTTAAGCAAATAAAAAGTTTCGCTTTCGCCCTTAATAGGCACGTAAGCAACTAGTATAAACTAGAAAAATATTTATGTCAACTATTTTCATAGCCAAAAGAAAGCACCCGAAGGTGCTTTCTACTATTTTTGGTAACAAGGTATAGCTACCCCGGACGAAGCAGTTTCTTAGGCTGCTACAGCTTCAGTACCACGAGCGAAGCGGAAGCCACGACCCATAGATACTTTAACTACGTCTTTTGTATTTGCGTTTGCATTTACGATTTTTGTATTTTACGTGACCCCACGTGTTGAGTTGTTATCCTATCTCACGCTGTCGAAACCTGGTCAGGCCCATTAGGAGTAACACTAACGGTAGCCTGGATTCTCTCGCTTACAAATACAGCCAGGGCTTTTGAGGCATCTACTTATCATTAATGTTACTTCTGGTGGACCTGGGCGGAATCGAACCGCCGTCCAACATGCCTTACTTTACAACTTTGCCTTGCGGCTACAACAATTCTTTAATCCCAATACGGGAGTGGCTCTTTAGATTCGATTATAATTTCGTAATCTGGATCCATCATCCATTTTTTAATTTGTCTATCAGCGTCACGGCGATATGGTCTTTGCGAAGTTAGTGTTATCCACCAACCTGGCGCTTTACCGCTGTAATGATTAGTACCTACATCGCTGTGATACTTGCTTACTATTTTTTTGTACTCTTTTGACTCGGGATCCAACGGGACCCAATACCAAATGTAGTAACCAGGGACTCTGACCATCTTTGAAGTTTGCCATTCTAGATCAGTGTGGTCACCACGCTTGCGTCTATAAGTTCTAGACATGTTATGCTCCTCGTAAAGTTTACGATCGCATAACGGTCTCCTGGAAAATTGTTTTCATATTACCTAATTACTTCTGTGTGTTTATGTTTTAAACTTTTCTTTAATGCTTTGAACCACAATCTCTGTTGCTCTTTCTTATCGTGGCGTACACATGCTAGGTACATCTTACGAACTAGTTTCTTTGTTTTCATAGCACGGTCTCCTTGCTCTAGATAGTATTTACCTAGGTATTAGGTTTAACTACCACTTCTGGTGCTCTTATAGTCATTGGGTTTTTATCATCGGTCCAACGTGCTTTATTTGGACTAAACAATCTCTGTCTAAAACTGGCCATAAGTCCTGGACCCCAGTAGGTACTGACCATACTTTCAGCAAACTTATCATACTCTGGGTCGGTAAATCTAGTCCAACATCCTTCATGTAGCGCAGGTCCTGATTCTGACTCTGTAGCATAAGCCCTGTAGGGATAGTCCGAAGTTTTAACTTGACAGTCTTCTAGGGTTAATACAATATAGCCGCCACTGTCATTTGGCATGTACATTTCTTTTGGTTCATCTGCTAGAGCAGATAGTGATACTAATAGTGCTAGTGCAGCGATCCTCATATCTTATCCTCCATATTAGCGGTCGGGATATAATCGGGATCGCTATACCAGTATTTACACCTTAGGCAGTAATACCTGCTCGAGCTTTGATTGCGTCTAGACTAACACCCGAAACCTTAACAGTGTTATACTTTTCATCAGCAGCATCAATAGCTTCTTTGAACTCTGTGTATAGGCCTGTGGTCTTTAGATACTTAACACAATCAGCCTTGCTCAGAGCTTCTGGCAACTCGACTAGGTTAATATCAGCATGACCATCTTTGACTAAGATCTTAACACGACTAACTAGATCATTAGCAAAACGCACTTTAGTTTGACCATTAAGGGTTGAAATACCAGTTACTTTAAACATACTATCTCCTTGGAGTTGTTGATAAAATCTACTACTTAAACTACAGTATACTATCTTTTGGTTTGGTTGTCAACCAAAATTTAATTTATTTTTGAGTAATAATAGTATATAATAAATACTATATGGAATGTAAATTTTTATCAAATGGCATAGTTATACAATATAGAAATTTTCTAATGCCTTGTTGTGAATGGCAAGCATCCGAAGAATGGATCACCGAACACAATGTTAATACTACAAAATTAATATCATGGCATGATCACTCAGATCTAGTTAAAGCTAGAGAAATGCTAGCAAATGACCAGTGGCCATCTGGGTGTACGAATTGCGAAAAAGTAGAAAGCACAGGTATAACATATAGTCCTAGACTAAATGGTAATAATGCGTATAATGATTATCAAGATAGTGATATTACTTTAGAAATACGTCCAGGGAATGTGTGCAATTTTGCCTGTCAGACTTGTTGGCCGTTTGCTAGTTCTAGGGTAGAGACTTACTACAAAAAAGCAGACTTGCCTAATACATTCTCTAATGTAGCATTAAACAATTTTGCTGATTATGATTTTTTAACTTCGGTTGCTGATCGTTTGCGTTCTATTATTGTACTAGGCGGTGAACCTTTTTATGATCCAAAATGTTTAGATTTTTTACAATGGGCCAACGACAATACCACAGCTGAAATAATGTTATTCACAAATGGGTCAGTTGTTGATGTAGAGTTTCTAAAGAACTTTGGTCGCAAAATTACTTTAGTATTCAGTTTGGATGCTATAGGTGTACCATCCGAATATATCAGATTTGGATCAGAATGGGACATTGTTTGGAACAATTACCAAATAGTTCAAACTATACCAAATGTAAACATTAGAGTTAATATTACAACTAGCCCGTACAATTATTATTATCTGCCCGATTTATTAAAACTATTATCCATTGATTGGCCTGAGATTGTTACCATTAACCCAGCTTGGGGAGATTATTTTAATGAAAAAATTATTCCGATTTCGTTACGTAATGTGATAATAGAAAAATTAGAAAATTCTGTTACAGAATTATCAACTGCTAATATACATCAAGATCAAAAATCAAATGCTATAAATGCTGTTAACTCTATAATACACAACTTAAAAACTTTAGAGTATGATCCAGTTCAACATGAAAATTTTATTGATTTTGTTAGCAAGATGGATTTAGTAAAGAAAGTAAATTTTTCTGATTTCTGTCCAGAAATCTCAAACCTACTTAAGATAAAAACTAGTTAAGTTTTCTAGATAATTATTTGAATTTTTCTTAGTTGACAGCAAAGATAAAATTTTAGGATTGTTACGTCTGATTAATTCTATAGATAATTTACTGTTCATGACTTGTTCCTTTAACTCTGACAGTGGTAAACTTGCTACAAGTTTAAAAATCTCTATATCTCGCAAAGGTGTCCAAGTCAACGTATTACCAAAGTGCCAATGTTGCCAGTCGTTGACATTATAGTTAGAACAAATCTTAATCATTGCAGATAATTCTATATCATCAATTGATTGTTTATCCCACATGTCGTGATACTTTGGATTGCTAAAATAAATGCTGTGCAGACAATCATTATATTTGCCTTTAAGCAACTCAGGAATCGATGTACCATAGTGTTTCAACATTAGATTAGCAGTAGTTGGACTACGCATCATATATTCATCTCCCGGTGCGCCACTGGCTAATACACAAGAATTTCTCCAGTGATGTATCTGTCCATACCCCCAATGTTTAGATAATGTGCCATGATTTTTTAAGAAGAAATAATCAAAATCACAATGAAAACCATTAACTATTTCATATTGGTCAGTGTGCTTTTGTACGTATGAAAATACCAGTGCGGTATCAATTCCACCGCTTAGAAAAACTTTAATAGGTTCTGATTGATTAGCTAAAAATGATTTTGTTTTTTGATCAAGGATAGCATCAATTTTTTTGACTACTGTATCGAAGTCGGTGATGTCATTTGATATACTACCAATTATATCAAAATAATAGTGTTTAATATTAAAATTAAAGTCAACATCAATAACATCGTCTGCCCAAATTGTTGTTGGCGATTCTGTTAGATTTGTAACTGAATCATCTGATACCCAAATTGGAAAACTTCGTTGCCTGTCGGATCTAATATTAACAGAATCAGCTAAACAACGAATAACACAAAAGTTACCTGAGTATGTTGGTTCAGTTTCTTCAATAATTGACAATACAGCATCGGCAAGTATACCTTGATCTAAATAACCTTTAAACCAAATTGGATTATTATTAGCATCGGTTGTTGATGTCCAACCCTCATCTAAACTAATAACAAAATTACCAGTCTGATGATTATAGGGAAAGTTAGGTTGGATCTGTTTAGTTATTGAAAAGAACATGTTAACGCTTGGTAATTACTTCATCTGCTAGACCGTAGGCCACTGCTTCTTCAGCTGATAAGAATGTATCAAACTTCATTGTTTCAAACAGCTCATCATAACCTTTGCCAGCAGTGTTGTGACGTACATACAGTTGAGTTAGGCGTTCATTTAAACGTTTGCTTTCTTCCATGCTACGCACAGCATCTTCAAACTGTAGCTCTTGTACATGTACACTACCACGTGTGCCGGGGGTACCTGAACTCACACGGTGAATCATTGTGCGGCTTTCTGGTAAGACAAAACGTTTACCAGGAGCACCGGCATTGGCTAAAAAGCTACCCATACTACATGCTTGTCCGACTACAATAGTACTTACATCTGGTTTGATAAACTGCATGGTATCGTAAATAGCCAAACCAGCAGTTACACTACCACCAGGACTGTTAATATACAGCAAGATATCTTTATCTGAATTTTCTGCTTCTAAGAACAGCAATTGTGCCACAATTAAACTAGCTGAATGTTCACTAACATCAGTGTCTAGCATTACAATACGATCTTTAAGTAATCGACTGTATAGGTCATAACTACGTTCACCGTCTGATGTACGTTCTACTACAACTGGCACTAAATTTGGCATATTTTTCCTTTATCTACGTTCAAGTTTTTCTTGACAGAATACACAAAGCTGACAACCTGGCACAGCCTTACGTCTAGCTTCTGGGATTTCATCTCCACACTCTTCACACTCTTCTGCGCTGGGTTTAGCCGCTTGAGCTTCTAACTTGCGACGCACACCTGCTACAGCATTTAAGTTATTATGAATAGCATGAAGCTGGCCCATTTCTGCCTCTTCTTCATTATTATACTGCCAGTCGTCTTTTAAATCAAGTTCTTTCATTTTATTCCTTGCCGATTTTAAATAAATTCTTTAGCATCTTCGATGGTATTAAAATATAATGTTAACGGATTGTTATCTAAATTTTTAGACAAATCAGCTGACATTTGCGATCTTTTATTTTCTATCTTGTGATAATTAGGATGAGCTGTCCATGGACGTTTAAACATATTCCTAAAATTTTCATACGGATCGATTAATTTTCCTAGTGCTTCTAACGTTTGTTTTAATAGCCAAAATTCAGTATAATTATTGCATTTTATCTTAGCACGTATACCCGCAGCTCGATAGACAATTTGTTTATTATTTGTTTCAACTAATTCCATTAGTAATCACTCTTTATGTTTTTAGGTAAAACCGGTCTGTCAACGTCAAGCATATTTAACCTAGTATATAGTATGCTTAACAAATTCTTTACTGATTGTTCTGTTCTAGCACGATACTCATTAGTGATACCTGGATTAGCAACCATAATGCGCCCAAGTTCATGTGCTTCTGTGATAGCTCGCTGTAGAGTTTCTAGTTCTGTCATGCGAAATAATGCCAAAATAAACCAGCAACGGCAGTGGCCATCATAATGCCATTAACTACAATTAGGCTAGGTTTACGCCAGCGGATGCTGACTGTTAACCAACACACTCCACCGAGGCATAACAAGATAGGACCTTGGGGATAGTAGCCTAAACTGTTTACGGCTGTGCCTACAATAAGGATAGCAGTGCCCGCCCATTCTAACCATCGATTGATCTGATTATTTTCCATCTAATTCTTCCGTTAATCTTTTCTTAGCTACTGATATACATAATTCAACAAATTGATCAGTGTCCCATACACTTTTAGCACAATTCACCTGCCAGGTAACTAATTGTATATTGTCTTTGTGATAGCCAATGGTATTATCGATTCTATCGATACTTACCTTTGTAGGGTTTTGTAAAGTCATAGTACCATGCGTTAATGTCATAGGAATATCACTTACTTTACACAGACCCTGTTGTTCTTTCCATAGAGCAATAACATCAGCGGCACTAATACTAAAATCAAGATGTCTTTTAACAGCACCTTTGCGTGCTTGTTGCCAGTGATAAGTTAGAGAACGATTAACATCTCCTGCCAACTTGGCATAGAATGCGTCTTTCTTTGCCTTATTCTTATCAGGAGTTACCATTAAAACGCAACCGTACCAAGTTCAACATATTCAAGTTCTTCTAAGGCTTCTTGTTCACTGTCAAAGCCACAAACATCATAGCCAGTGGCATAGTGTTTAACATACCAACGGCCATTGCCTGGACTTGCTTCTGTGTCAATACCAACTTCGCCAACACCTTTGATTACTTTAATTGCCTTATCCATATGTCTTACTCCTTATTGTTTATGTGTAACATTATAGCAGAATTTAACCAAAATGTCAACCAAAATTTACTTGGTTAACATAGCCAAGGTAATAATGCCCTCGTCATCTGGGTTTTTCAAGTACAATTTACCATCGTGATAGATCCAAGTGCCTTCTTTGTTCACACAAATTCTGTAGTCAACCATGAACAAATAACTGCGGCCTAAGTACTTTTGGCAGGCTTTCATTACAGCCGTTTTGGTACCTCTTTCCAACTCAATTACAGTAGGAAAGTTTTTAGTGTAACGTCCAATCTTTTTACTGTTAGTAACGTTGGCGTGATACACTCGTCTGCCACGATTAGCACGTACCCAAGCAATATTTCTTAATTCAAAATCTCTTTGTGTCCATTGACTTAACATTATCCACCCCAACGCAGTAAGAACATTGTCTGTACTGCTGAACTATTAAAATAAATTGTTTCGTTCTTCCAACCCCATGTATCATAATCAAGGTTAGTGTTACACCATCTAACTATGTCAATAAACGGCGCTACTCCATTGAACTGCCAACTGTGTACTGTAGGATTTGCTAAAGCCATTTTAATACCGCCATCATATACGCTTCTTCGCTAGGGAATTCCACAGAATCCCAATTACCCCAATTTGTACAATGAATTTTAACATCATACTTTTCTTCAAATTGCCTAAGATGCTCACCCATGCTAGGCACATCGCGAACGCCTAACTGTGACTTGTATTCATTAATAACTGCTTGGTTCATTCGCTTGAAGAGAACGTAATTATCTGTTTCATTGATCTTAACTTTTACCATGAGCTGTTATAAAATACTTTCAAACCTAAGAACAACTGGCTACGTGCCTCTTTGATGAACTTCAAGTCATCTTCGTAGTAGTAATCATCACTTGGATCACCCCAGAAGAACCCAGTAGCTTCAACACCTTTAACACGACCACGTTTAAGATCCTCTTCAAGTTGGTCAATGTCTTCCCAAGTTAGCTCAAGTTCATCACCATTGAACTCACCTTCATTACCTTTGCTGACCCAGAGATTATACATCCAACCATGTAGGTTTGGATGCTTGCGCCAGTAGGCAATTTCAAATGGTTTAGTAACTTTGGGATTAACATACTCACCAGTTTCTTTATCAAACTCGCAACTATCCCAATATTCCTTATCTTGCCCTGCGTTGGCAGCAACATAAGCATACATATCTAAACCCATGATCGACCTTTCCTAATTTCAATAAAATCATTATACACTCATTTAACCAAAATGTCAAGTAAATAGTTGTATGTTAATCTACGCCGACACTGATGTATGTGCTTATCATTTAGAACAGATAGGACTTGAATATACTAGAGACTTTGAATCATTTTTACAATGCGATGAACCCAAAAGTGCTGTATTTCATGTGCCGTTTCCTTGGAAGGGAGGTTACGGTGATTTATTTTTGGGTCGTCTTGAACGTGTAATTAATAGCTGTGAACATGTAATTATATTTTCTAGTGAATTACATAACCGCATTTATCAGTTTATACAAGAATACGATAGAGATAATGTTACATTTTATATCTGCGGATTTTTAAATCGCCGGCCAAATCATTGCCGAGTATATCAATGGATGGATTGGTTTATTACTACATTAAAGTTCTATAAAAATGTTCCTAGATTTTTAGACAAACTTGATCCTTATGCGAGTAAATTAAAATTATTTGATGTGTTGCTAGGACAACCCAGAAGTCATCGAGATATGGTCTATACTTATATGTTACCACACCAAGACCAAATCGTATTAACTTATATGCGAGATTTTTCACAAGGTCTATATGATCATGACTTTAATGCTCAAACAATCCAAAGCCGACCAAACAACGAATATACCTGGGACCTAGATGGATTAGGTGTTCCTAGTAATCCTATAAATTTTACAATTGAGTCAGTTGAATTACATGGGCAGAAAGTTAGTATAAGTCAAGTTGTACCTATTAACATCTATAATGAAACTGCGTACAGTGTTGTAACCGAAACTAACTTTATGAACAGTTATACTTTCTATACTGAAAAAACAGTTAAACCTATACTGGCACGTAGGCTATTTGTGGCCTTTGGTGGACAACATTATATTCGTAATTTACATAATCTAGGATTTAAAACCTTTAATGGTATTATCGACGAAAGCTATGACGAAGAACCAGAACAACATCGTCGGTATGCTATGGTTTATGATCAAATGAAATATTTGTTTGACCAACCACAAGATTTAATATTAGAACAAATTAAACCTATAGTAGAATATAATTATTATCACATGTTAAACACTGATTGGTATGGTGAATTTTCAAGAAATTTATCACATCATTTTAATAATAGTAAATAATTATATCAAGGAGATCTTCGATGATTAAATTTATCAAAAAATTATTTGGTATTAAAACACCAAGTGTTCACACACACAAAGAAACAGTTAAGGAAATCTTAACACCACCAGCAACTACATCGGTTGACTTTATAGTAGCTACTGCTACAAGTAATGTTCCTACTATTACTGTACCAACAGCTACATACATTGAGCCAGCTAAACCTGTAAACAAGGTTAAGGCCATTGGCGAAACAGGTGCTAAAGCAGTTGCGGCAGCTACAGCACCAAAACCTGCTAACAAGAAACGTCGTCCATATCGTGGTAACAAAAATGCGGGTGGGTCATTAGCTAAGGTTGATGTATCACCATCTACTATCACTGAAGGTAAAACTAAAGGTGGCAACAATGTAGTTAAAGCTCAACAACCAGCTAAAGCTAAACCACAAGCACCTAAAGCACCGGCTAAAAAGAAATAATTTTAGCTCAACAAAAAAGCACCGCAAGGTGCTTTTTTTACGACTGTAGTGTTTGCCACATATATTCTTCTTCAGTGAGCCACTGTTCCATCTTAAGTGGATCTTCTCCTGCCGGGCCTTCTATCCATCGCACTCCATACCAAAACTTTTTAAGCCAAATAAGTCGTTTAGATTCACTACTCCAATAAGGTAACCAAGCAAATTGTTCTCTCCACTTATATCTGGTATCATTTACCCAATGCCAACCAGGGGGTGTCCAAGTTGATCCCATTATACCAACTCCAAGTTTTTAGCACGTTCATACAAACTAAAACTTGCTAGATTCTTACCCTTGCTCTCGCACATGATGTCAAAATGTTCTAAGAAACTTAGTGCCCAATCGTTAGTAGCACGATTCCAGTAGAAGTCACTGTGCGCACGCAGTTTACTTTTCTTATGACCTGACTCTAATAACTCTGCGTAGTTAGGTGCTAGAGTATTGTCATGAGCGACAAGATAATCTTCACGACTAACACTATAATGTAAAGTAGGGCGCAGACCACGCCAGCTCTCCATAACACGTTGGACACGGTCATCCATCGGTTTGATGTATTCCCCTTCACGTACCCAGTGATGATGGACATCGAGAACAATAGGAACGCCAGCAGTACTAAGCACAAGACAATCATCCAACCCATGTTTCATTTCCTCATTCTCAATAGTAAGTGTGTTGCGTGCTTCTGGTGTTAGTCTACCGTAGACATCAATAATACCTTGAGCACCTCTACGACCTGCAATATGTACGTTACACTTAAAGTCTTGAAACGTACGACCATAACCCATGTAACGGATCATATCCGCATGGTATTCAAATTCTTCTATACTGCGGGCGACAATATCGTCATTATCGCTAGCCAAAACGCAGAACTGACCAGGATGAAAACTGAGACGTACATCAAGACGGCGAGCCAAGTCACCAACCTGTGCAAAATGTATCTCCAAGTAACTACGGACTTCAGCCAGTTGCCAATAATAACGCCAGCTAGGCTCAGTGTAAACAGGTAAGAGGTCGCTACTAATGCGAACCATACGAAGTGTTTCATCTAATGCTCCTACTCTTTCAATTAGTTTGCGAGTTGACTCAATGTTCTGTACCATTAAGTCCCATAGCCGCTGTTCGGCTACATCGCGTGTTTGACGATTTAACCAAGCCACAGTTGTGGTGCCAGTGTTGTACTGTTTAGCATCATCTGTTGGTTTAATCCCAAGGACCTGATCAGCTCGATCGATCCACTTACAAGCAAAGCCTATGCGTTTTGTAGTATTCATAGAGCTATTATAACAGCATTTAATGAATTTGTCAACCGTTATTCTATTTTGCCAAAACCTGCCCATCGAGTATTACCTAAACAAACCCAGCCTATATGTCTGCCAGCATCTGGATTTTCGTTCCATATGATCTGCCCTCGAGTGCCGACGTAAGTTGGAATTGAATCTGCCGATAACATAGACACTTTGCCTAGAACTAGATTATTAACTTGAACACTACCATCAACATCTAAAGTGATATTTTCTTTACTGTTTGCGCCTAGGACTAGTTGCTGTCTACGGCTAGTACCAACATAACCCACATCTTGCGCATGTTTATTAACAACCACTTCAACTTCCTGATCCCATACACTTAAGACATGTTCTGGATCTATACTGTTAATACCAACCCGGCCCTGTGTTACATATAAGGTATCACTGAGTAGATTTTCGCCTGATGTTTGTAGATCATTTAGAATACCCACTTTTCTAAGATTACTATCCGTTATAAAATAACCTAGCTGTGTGCCTTTGATTATTTCACGACCTTCTTGTGTGATTTTATTTAGGTCAAGTCCCTCTGTTTGAATTTTATTAAAGATAGTTTGACTAAATCCATCAAACAGTTCTGTGTTAAGTTTAGTTCGCACAGCATCACTGGTCTTGTCTACAATTATATCAAAGCCTGCTGTAGAAGTATCAATATCACCGTTTAATACTAATTTACCATCAAACTGGGCAACTCCTTTAACTGTTATTGTCGGAGCAAACAGAGGACCTTCAAAAGCACTGGCATGATCCATTAGGGTAAGTTGTACAAAACTAGCACGATCTTCTATACCTGTACTGCCAAAATTCTCAATGATGCCACCTTTGATATTATCACCAGTGGTGGCAAAGCCAGTAAAATCAATAGCAGTCTGTTTGATACTTTTATCAGGGAAGCTCTGTGCCTGTAGCATACTGCCAACTTTGTTCTGTACTAGTCCGCCGATAACGTCAGTAATGTTAATCGCGGCCAATTTCTGACTTACATAGCTAGTAATTTGTTTATTGGCATTATCTGTTAAGGTTCGATTGATCTGCTCTGTTAGCTGTGCTAATTGTACTTGTAAAACTTCATCACTGAGGTTTACAAAATTAAAATCATTGATACGTTTCTTAACAAATTGATCAACTGCTTGATTGATAGCAGTGTCGAACTCGCTGGCAGCTAGTTTATTAACCACTTCAGTAGAAATCTGTGCGCGAAGCTCATCTTCGATTGACCCCTTAAGGTTGTCAATCATACCGGCGATGATAGGTTGTAGTTGTGAATTGATATCCATAGTAATTGAATCGCTCTAAATTAAAACTTAATTGATATTACATGCTCATAATTCTTTTTTATGAGACTTTTGTACATAAGGTTTTTATGTACGTAAAAATCTTTAGCACCAGCATCGATACTAAATTTTGCCATCTGTTTAAAGAACATTGTTCTACGAGCAAAGGCTGTTGAAACTTGGGTGTTAGCACCGTCTAATTCATAGACTGTGGTGTTCCAACTGTTCTTATCAGAGAAATCATAGTCATGATATTCTAAGAATATCTTAGTTTGATTTTGATTGTGTACTGCTAACGGCTGACTGAACTCACGATCTTTAAAATCTTGATTCTTATAATCACGTAAAGTTGTGATCACTAGATCTTTGGCCATACCGCAGATGGCTTGTATGTTATTCATTTGCTCTTGTTCTGACTTAGCAAACGTAAAGAATTCGTCGCCGACTACTACCCAATTAAATTGTTTTTTGTATTGTCCTAGATCGTCTTCTTTAATATATACGTATTTAATGTTCAAGCTATCTAAGTATTTTTTTGTTTGATCTGTAATTGCAGTAACTGCTAGTTGTTTAGAACTAGAACCCAACATCATTGGACTAAATCCATAGAACAATGTTGATGTTGGTGTAGACTTATAGTGAAGAGAAATCGATTGAAGAATCTCTTTCTTTTTATCGATTACTTCTTGAGTCTTGGGATTGAATTTCAGCGCATTTACTGAAATTTCAGTGTATTTAGAAAAATCGTTATACATATAACTTCCATGTTTCTAGTATTTAGTTATAGTCTAACTAAATCAAGGGTCACGCAATGGAAGCCACCTCCTAAGGTTCTAGAATGACGCATACGTAATGGTATAACTGTGAAGTTTGCTCGCTCTAAATCTTCTATTAGAGTATGCTGCTCATGATCTACAATAACAGTGTTAGGATCTACGCTTAACATATTCATACCAATCCACTTGCTAGCATAGGGATATTCGTAGAATGACTGTGGATAGCAGTCATTGACCCATAATTTCTCCCAGCCATCAAATGCCTCAGGGCAGTTATCTGGATTAACACGGCTAGCATTTAATACCACAAAACCCTCACGTAATGGGGTAATAGTGCTGTCAATGTGTACGCCACTGTAAAAGTTACATGCTTCGATATTAATATGAGGTAATTTTCTACGCAACCAATCTAAGGCCAGTTGATTACCGCTGTCGCTTAACAAGTACAACCATGTATCACCTAGTCTACATACATTAGCTGCATCCATTATATAACCTTGGCCGCGCGGCATAGGACAAAGTGTGCGAGCCGCATCAACTACAAAATCTAGAGCCTTAATCTCTTGATCTCGACAAGGATACATCATAGCAGGATCAATTACACAGTCTCCAGCAATTAATAATCTATCTCTAGGGCAATAGTTATACATACCGTTAAGAGCAACAAAATCCATGTCTTTAGGACGATGTACTTCTACTCCCAATTTAGTTAACACATCAGCTAGGTCTTGTAGGTCTTCGTTGGCTTCATCTATAATATGTTGTGGCACTGCTCCGCTAGGTACAGGTGTTTCTGTCCATGAGGTCTTTTCACTCTCGCGAGCAAATACTGGATCGTTGCTGGGCCAATTTGCTCCAGTGGCTGATCCAACTACTATGCTACGTAATTTGCCCCATTCATTACTTGTGTTTAATATCATACATGTCCTGTTATCTGTAGTGTATACCTTGGTGTGTAACCCATATTAGCCGCGAGGTGAGGAGTATCATAATGCCAGACAACTACATCACCGGCCGACCATTTGGTAATAGGTTCACCATTGATTTCTAAATAGTGTCCACTGGCCCAATTTTCTAAGAACACAATAGCCCGATATATTGATTGCGGATCAACATCAAATAATTCAATATATCGCTTGTACGTATCTCGATGATCGGGTAATATAGTACCTGAGCTCATACGATAATAACTAGTACCCACATCTTTCCAACCGAGCTGATTAAAATGTCGAATAAACATATTATTCCACACAGGTTGTGGACTACGCATATCGCACATAGCACCTGTAAACTTACAAGAATATCCTTGTTCAGCCCAATTGGCTAGATCGTCGGGGTTATTAAATGCTTCAATGATATAGTCTAGGTCTTTAAAGCTACTATCCCAAAAGGGCTCTATATTAAATCTGTCCACGTGTATTACCGTAATGTATGACTCTAATAGTTTTATTTGATGTTGTGAATTTACGCCATGGATCAACTACTGTACTGCCATCACCAATTTTGTAGTAAAGTTGTTGTTCTGGCAGTTCACCTGTATATCCGTAGGTAATTTGGCGATTGTGTGCTAACAATACAATAGCAGTAACGCCATCTTCTACTGATTTACCGCATAATGGATCACAATAATCATATTCTGCGCCTAGTTCATTTAAGTAACTACCGATTAACAAACTGTAACTACCATCTAAGAAATCCACATCTGGTTTGTAGGCCATGCCGTGAATGATAATTGGTAACCCAGTATTCATTTGTATTTTGTGTAGACATAAGGCCATGTTGCGTGCTTGTTGTTCACGTGCGTGCATGACTGTGTCAAAAATATCGTAGCCTAGATTTAAGTTTTCCGCTAACCAACGTAGAGCAATATTATCTCGTGGGTGACAAGGACCAGCATCACCCATACCAGCAGTCATATACTTGCCACTGATAATACGTATAGTTGAATTGACTAGAGCATCGGTTACTACGTCTACGTTCATGTTGCCGTTTTTAATAGCAACATCTTGTATCATATTAACTAGACCAACTTTGGTTGAAATGAATGTGTTATAGAAAATCTTAATTGCTTCTGCTTCATCCCATGTACCTATAGCATAGCGAGGATTGTTCTCCATTAAAGGAGCATAGAAGTCTTTGAGTAATTGCGCATCGCCGGTTAGACTGCCATCTTCTGTGCCAATAATAACCATTTCCGGATTAACCATATCCCACTTAACTGAACCCATGGCAATCAAATATGGATTGTAGATGAAACGAGCATTGGTAATATGTTGTCGTAGTTCACGACGAGTAGTACCAGGCAGTACAGTTGAAATTAGCACTACTAATTGATCTTGTGAAACATATTGGTTAATATCTGCTAGTACTTGATTTACAATAGTATAATCAAAATCTTTATTAGGTAAGTGTGTGATAGGTTGACTACCATCATACTTTTGATCGTGGGGTGTTTGAACAGCTACAAAGATAATATCTTTATCTCTTACAGCACCTTCTAGTGTATCAGATATCTTAATCTTATCTGATGTGCGTGGGTAAATATCATAGCCAGTAACATCATATGATTGCGCCATTACTTCGGCACAAGCAAGGCCAAGTTTACCGATTCCAATGAATCCTACATTTTTTAATTGAATTGACATAATGCTCCAAATTGATCACGTTTATGAATTTTTATATCAGGAACTTTTTAAAGATTTTGATTTTTATTATCTACCAAAAGGAGTCCCTGACCCCGGAAATCTTTCATATTATGTATTTACTAAAGGACTAGACACAACTAAAAAAATATTTCTATATGATCAAGAACCATTCATACCAGCATTAGTGTCTGATTATCTTAGAATGTTTACATTTGAAAAAGAACTACCCGTCGAGACACTTTTTGATCTAGCCAGAACTAATTCATTACCTTATAATATTAAGGTCAATGATAGGGCATTAAAATTTTATATTGAAAATCCAGGATATTTCTTCAAAAAACGTGTTTTAGTTACCAGTGAACTCTCGACTATTGTTGAAGAGTTGTGTAGTAGCTATGAACTATATAACCTTTATTATTTCTTCCATGGATTCGCAGCATTAGATTGGTACCGCGGATATTATGCTTTAAATTATGACAAATCTGTTGATAAATTATATAAACATGATTTTATTAGCTATAATAGATTAATAACAGATGATCGCAGTTATAGATTATATTTTATATCTAAATTAGCCGAGTATAATTTAATACAAGACAATCTGATTAGTTTTAATATTTCTGATATAGAGCAAGATTGGCTTAGTGAATTATCATCGCCGACTACTAAGTTATCAGATAAAGCAGTGACACATATAAAATTACATTGTCCTCAACACAAAATTATCATCGATAACCCATACGTACCAGGTGATGCCAGTGCCGACATTCCTAGAGCAATTGATTATATGGATGCAACAATAAGTTTAGATGCGTTGTGGCATATCGTAACCGAAACTGTATTTTACTATCCTAAACTACATTTGACAGAAAAAATATTTAAACCCATAGTAAGCAAACAACCTTTTATGTTGTTAGCAGCACCTGGGAATCTAGCATATTTAAAAAATTATGGATTTAAAACATTTGACGCAATAATTGACGAAAGTTACGATGATATCTACAATAATGATACTAGAGTCGAGGCCGTAGTTAATCAATTAAAATGGTACTGTGGGTTAACAAATAAAGAAAAGAAAGAAATTATCCAAGAAATTGCTCCTATTGTAGAATATAACTTTCATCATTTTTATGGTGACTTTAAGCATATAATCACAAAAGAATTATTAGACAATACTAAAAATTTATTCAAAGAAATAGGTTATGATGATAGCAGTATAGCTTATCAAACCATTTATCGAGTGCTTACAAACTAAATACTTGTATAATAAAAATAGCATTTCAAGGAGTAGGGCATGGGTGATATATTCAAACTCATAGGTGATTTAGGATTCCCAATAGCAGTGGCATTAGCAGGTGGATATTTTGTTTACCTAACAATCAAACTATTATTACAGGGTGTGCTAGGCAGTATCAAGGGCATGGCCGGTATCATTACAGCTCTAGACAATCGCGTTAAAACAATGAATCACGATGTTATTCGTATTGATACTATTGTAAGTAATGCCCTTGGATTAAAACCAGACACAGACCGTATAGCACGTGCTGACGGCAAAAATGACGCACGTC
>Ga0316220_1002120_pt1 | contig 19100 bp, 19 predicted proteins | sample TBH18005metaG_FD_203632 | JGI IMG/M metagenome (GOLD analysis project Ga0316220, IMG submission 203632) | Freshwater microbial communities from Trout Bog Lake, Wisconsin, USA - TBH18005 | ecosystem: Environmental > Aquatic > Freshwater > Lake > Hypolimnion/Profundal zone | place: USA: Wisconsin...
CTGCTGGCCCTGACCTTCGGCGGACAGAAATATCCCTGGGGTTCGCCCGAAGTGCTGGGCCTGTTCACCGTCTTCGCTCTCGCCACCGGCCTCTTGATCGCGGTGGAGCGGCGGGTGCCCGAACCAATGCTGCACCTGGAGCTGTTCCGCAACAAGGTTTTCACCTGGGCCAACATCGCCGGCTTCTTCTCGTCCATGTCCTTTCTTAGCGTCGTCTCCTTCCTGCCGCTGCTGATGCAGCTTGGCCAGGGCGTCAAGGCGACCAGCAGCGGCCTGACCACCTTGCCGCTGATGCTGGGGCTGATCGTGGCGGCGACGCTGGCGGGGCGCACGGTCAGCAAGACCGGCCGCTACAAGATTTTCATGATCGGGGGCTGCGTCACGGTGCTGGTTGGCACCCTGCTGCTGGGCACCATCGACCGCGCCACCACGCTGCCGAACCTGGCCTGGCGCATGGCGTTGCTGGGCCTGGGGCTGGGGCCGCTGCAGAGCCTGTTCGGCATCGCGGTGCAGAACGCGGTGGGGCGCGAAAAGATCGGTGTCGTCACCAGCGCCAACCAGTTCTTCCGCCAGATCGGCTCGACCGTGGGCGTCGCGGTGTTCGGCACGTTCCTGACCAACGAGATGAACGGCAAGCTGGCGGCGTGGGCGAAAGCGGCGGGGCAGCCAGTGCTCGATCTTTCGCATTTGCGCAGCCTTGCCGGTGCGGCGCAGACCCATGCCGGCATGCTGGACCTGCCGGTGCCGATCCGCGACCTCGTGGTCGGCTCGGTGACGCATGTCGTGCTGCTCAGCGCCATCATCGTGGTGCTGGCGCTGTGCGCGACGCTGATGATCCCCGAACTGCCCATGGCCGCCCGCGCCGCCGCCCCGCCCGCGGAAGGTGAGCCCACCCCGGGCGCCCATCTCTAGGCTGCCGTGCGGCTGTTCTTGACCTTTCGGCCCCGCCCGCTATCAAGTCCGCCCGCCGCCAGGCCGTCTGGCGGGGAAGCCCAGTCCCGGGAATAACCGGGGAGGGGGGCGGAAAATTGGGCCGAAACACCCGCGGAAAACCGGGATTTCGGCTGGAATTGGAGTGGATAGCGTGGCGAAGTCGGGCGTGAAGAAAGTGGTGCTGGCCTATTCGGGCGGCCTCGATACCTCCGTGATCCTGAAATGGCTGCAGACCGAATATGGCGCCGAGGTGGTGACCTTTACCGCCGACCTGGGCCAGGGCGAGGAGATCGAACCCGCCCGCCAGAAGGCGATCAATCTGGGCATCAAGCCCGAGAACATCTTCATCGAGGATGTGCGCGAGGAATTCGTCCGCGATTACGTCTTCCCCATGTTCCGTGCCAACGCGCAGTATGAAGGCGTCTACCTGCTGGGCACCTCCATTGCCCGGCCGCTGATCGCCAAGAAGCAGATCGAGATCGCGCAAAAGGTCGGCGCCGACGCCGTCTGTCACGGCGCCACCGGCAAGGGCAACGACCAGGTGCGTTTCGAGCTGGGCTATTACGCCCTGCAGCCTGGCATCAAGGTGATCGCGCCATGGCGCGAATGGGACCTGACCAGCCGCACGAAGCTGCTGGAGTTCGCCGAAGCGCACCAGATTCCGATCGCCAAGGACAAGCGCGGCGAGGCCCCGTTCAGCGTCGACGCCAATCTTCTGCATTCCTCCTCCGAGGGCAAGGTGCTGGAAGACCCGTCCAAGGAAGCCGAGAGCATCGTCTTTATGCGGACGATTTCGCCGGAAGAGGCACCCGACAAGGCGACCTATGTCGAGATCGGCTTCGACAAGGGCGACGCCGTCAGCATCGATGGCGAGGCGCTGTCGCCCGCCACACTGCTGGCGAAGCTGAATGCGCTGGGCAAGGCCAACGGCATTGGCCGCCTCGACCTGGTCGAGAACCGTTTCGTCGGCATGAAATCGCGCGGTGTCTATGAGACGCCCGGCGGCACGATTTTGCTGGCGGCCCATCGCGGCATCGAGAGCATCACGCTGGACCGGGGCGCGGCCCACCTGAAGGACGAACTGATGCCCCGCTATGCCGAGATGATCTATAACGGCTTCTGGTTCAGCCCCGAGCGCGAGATGCTGCAAGCCCTGATCGACAAGAGCCAGGAATATGTTGCCGGCACCGTGCGGCTGAAGCTCTACAAGGGCAATGTTGATGTCGTGGGCCGCACCTCGCCTTACTCGCTCTACAGCGAGAAGCTGGTGACCTTCGAGGACGACCAGGGCGCCTATGACCAGAAGGACGCGGCAGGCTTCATCAAGCTGAATGCCCTGCGCCTGCGGACCCTGGCGATGCGCAACAAGCAGGTGAAGTGACGCAACCCTTCGCCGTCTTTCCGCCGCGCGGCGCGCCGGTTTCGGCCGCCAGCCTGGCGCGGGAAATGGCAAGCGTGGTGCGGGTGACGGTGTCGCCGCCGCCCTTTCCCGCCGGCGCCGCGCGCGGGCGGGGTCAGGCGGTGATCGTGCTGCCCGGCTTCGGCGCCAAGGATTTCACCACCGCGCGGCTGCGCGAATTCCTCAACGTCCAGGGCTTTCACGCGCGGCCCTGGCCCTGCGGCGCCAATCTGGGCCCCGCGCGCAATGTGCTGCCGCGCGCGGAACGCGACCTGGCCGACATGGCCGCCCGCCATGGCAAGGTGGCGCTGGTCGGCATCAGCTTGGGCGGCACCATCGCCCGCGAGATCGCCCGCCGCCGCCCCAACCTGGTTTCGCGCGTCATCACGCTGGGCAGCCCGCTGCGCCTGCCGGTGGTCTCGCCGCTGGCGCCTCTGGCCCATGCCGCCGCGCTGTTGTGGGACGCGGATGGCCACGCCGCGCTGTCTCGCATCCGGGAAAAACTGCCCGTGCCGCTGACGGCGATCGTCAGTCCCATCGACGGCATCGTGGACTGGCAATGTTGCCTGCCCGATCCGGGCGACGGCGAGGTGATCGAAGTGGCGACCGGCCACAGCATCATGGCCTCGACGCCGGAGGTTCAGCGCATCGTCGCCGAACGGCTGGCGCGCGACTAGGGCTTGGGACCCAGGACGCTGGTGCGCATCCAACCGACTACCGTGTCGGATTTCACCTGCGTCCAGTCATCATCGACGGCCATCACGGTAACGGCGGCGCCCTTGTCGAGCTTCTTCAAGGACGCGCCGGAGGTTTTCTCCGTCTCCCGCAGGACTGAGCCTTGACGGCGGACATAGATGGTATTGCCCGGCACCAGCAGCTTCGCCGCCTGGGCGCGAATGCCGCCGGACGCGGCCTTGCTCGCGGCCCGTGGGCGCGCCCCGGCTTCCGTCGAAGCGGCCGTCGCGGCAGATGGCGTCTGGCTGGTTTCCTGCGCCGTGGGCACAGACGCGAACAGGGCGCCGATCTTGTCGATATTCTTGTAGGCGGCGAAGCCCAGGCCCGCGACCAGCGCCAGCACGCCGATCAATCCGCCGCCGGTCTTGCTCACCTTGGAGCGATTGGAAAGCCCGGTGCCGGGAATCCCGGCATTGGTGGTAACACCGCGCGGGCCGATATTCACATCGGCGCCGCGCGGCCCCACGCTGGCCGAAGCGCCGCTCTTGGAAAGGTTGATTCGCACCCCGGGCAGCAGCTGCAGCCGCTTCTGGAAGCGCAGTCCCCGCAGCATCAGATATCCACTTGCGCACTCAGCGCGTTGTCCTGGATGAATTCGCGGCGCGGTTCGACCACATCGCCCATCAGCTTGGCGAAGAGCTCGCCCGCCTCGTCGGCATGCTGCACCTTCACCACCAGAAGCGAGCGGGCATTCTCGTCCAGCGTGGTCTCCCACAGCTGCTCCGGATTCATTTCACCCAGGCCTTTGTAGCGCTGCAAGGTCAGGCCCTTGCGGCCCCAGTCATAGATGGCCTCCAGCAGTTCGGATGGGCTGCGCACTTCGCGGCTGTCTTCCTTGCGCCGCACGGTGCCGGACTTGAGATAGGTTTTCTGCAGTTCCCCGGCCATCTTGTCCAACCGCCGGGCGTCGGCGGACGCGATCAGGGCGCCGTCGATCGCAACGGTCTCTCGCACACCGCGCACATCGCGCCAGAATTTCAGGCCGCCGTCATGGGTGGGTTCGCCATGCCAGCCGCGCTCGAATTCTTCCGACAGCGTATCCAGCCGCTGGGCGATCATGGCCGCCGCCGCCTTGGCCTTATGCGCATCATTGAGGATTTCCGGATTGAGCGCACCCGAGATCGCCGCCTGCTCCAGCACGAAGCGGGGATAATGGCGCGGGAAATTGGCCAGCGCCGACGCCGCCGTGCGGGCATGATCGACCAGCGTGTCGAGGTCAGAACCGGTGATGACTTCGCCGGTATGCAGCGCCAGCACCGCGCCCGCGGAGCCTTCCGCGATCAGGTGGTTCTGCAGCTCCTCCTCGTCCTTGAGGTAGCGCTCCGACTTGCCGCGGGCCGCCTTGTAGAGCGGCGGCTGGGCAATGAAGATATGGCCGCGCTCGATCAGTTCCGGCATCTGGCGGTAGAAGAAAGTCAGCAGCAGCGTACGGATATGGGCGCCGTCGACATCGGCGTCGGTCATGATGATGATCTTGTGGTAACGCAGCTTGTCGGCGTTGAATTCCTCGCGGCCGATGCCGGTGCCCAGAGCGGTGATCAGCGAGATGATGGAATCGCTGGACAGCATCTTGTCGAAGCGGGCCCGCTCGATGTTGAGAATCTTGCCGCGCAGGGGCAGCACCGCCTGGTTGGCGCGATTGCGGCCCTGCTTGGCGCTGCCGCCGGCGCTGTCGCCCTCGACGATGAAGATTTCGCACTTGGCGGGATCGCGTTCCTGGCAGTCGGCCAGCTTGCCGGGCAGCGAGGCGCCGTCCAGCACACCCTTGCGCCGCGTCAGCTCGCGTGCCTTGCGGGCGGCCTCGCGGGCAGTGGCGGCTTCCACCACCTTGCCGACGATGCTCTTGGCTTCCGCGGGGTGCTGTTCGAACCAGGCGCCCAGCTGGTCGATCATGGCGCCTTCGACAATGGGGCGCACTTCCGACGAGACAAGCTTGTCCTTGGTCTGGGAGGAGAATTTGGGATCTGGCACCTTCACCGACAGCACACAGGTCAGCCCTTCGCGGCAATCGTCGCCGGTCAGCGCCACCTTGTCCTTTTTCGCGCCGGCCATGTCCTCGGCATATTTGGTGACGACGCGGGTCAGCGCGGCGCGGAAGCCTGCGACATGGGTGCCGCCATCACGCTGGGGGATGTTGTTGGTGAAGGCCAGCGTGCTTTCGTGATAGGAATCGTTCCAGGTCATCGCCACTTCGACGGTGACGCCGTCGCGCTCGGCAACGATCATCACGGGCGAGGGGATCAGCGCCTGCTTGGCGCGGTCGAGATATTCGACGAACGCTTTCAGGCCGCCTTCATAATGCAGCGTCACTTCCTTGGGCGCGACGCCGCGCTTGTCGGCCAGGATGATCACCACGCCGGAATTCAGGAACGCCAGTTCGCGCAGGCGATGTTCCAGGGTGGCGAAATCGAATTCGGTCTTGGTGAAGGTGGACGGCGAAGGCAGGAAGGTGATTTCCGTGCCTTTGCGGCCAGGCGCATCCGCCACGATGGCCAGCGGCGCCACGGGATCGCCATGGCGGAACTGCATGTAATGTTCCTTGCCATCTCGCCATATCCGCAGGTCGAGGAATTCCGAAAGCGCGTTGACCACGGAAACGCCGACGCCGTGCAGTCCGCCCGAGACCTTGTAGGAATTCTCGTCGAACTTACCGCCGGCATGCAGCTGGGTCATGATGACCTCGGCCGCGCTAACGCCTTCTTCCTTGTGAATGCCGACGGGAATGCCGCGGCCATTGTCGTACACGGTGCAGGACCCGTCCGGGTTCAGCGTCACATCGATGCGGTCAGCATGGCCGGCCAGTGCCTCGTCCACGGCATTGTCCACGACTTCATAGACCATGTGGTGCAGGCCCGAGCCGTCATCGGTGTCGCCGATATACATGCCGGGGCGCTTGCGCACGGCATCCAGGCCCTTGAGGACCTTGATGCTGTCGGCGCCATATTCGTTCATGTTGGGTTCTGACATGGTCTAATCCTGACGCGTGAACTGGCCATTCTCGACCAGGAAGATTTCGGCCTGGGCATTCCAGCCGTCGAAAAGGGAAAGGTCGGTGCCGGTCATCCAGGCCTGGGCGGACAAGGCGCGGATTTCCTCGAACAGGGCGGCGCGGCGGGTGGCGTCCAGATGGGCGGCGATCTCGTCCAGCAGCAGCAGGGGCGCCAGGCCGTCGCGCGCGCGCGCCAGTTCGCGGGCGTCGGCCAGCATGATGGCGATCAGCAGCGCTTTCTGTTCACCGGTGGAACAGTCGCGGGCGTCGGCGCGCTTGGCGGTGTGACGGGCCGCCAGATCGGTGACATGCGGTCCGACCAGGGTGCGCCCGGCTTCGGCATCGCGCAGGCGCGAGGCGGCGAGCGCATCGCGCAAGGCTTGCGCCTCGTCGAACGCTTCGCCTGTCAGCGCCAGCGACGCGGACGGGAACGCGCCTTGGCGTTCGCTCAGGGCGCGGTTCAGCCGCTCCACCGTGGCGGCGCGGGCCGCCGCGATGGCGGCGCCGGCTTCGGCCATTTCGTTTTCCAGGCCCTCCAGCCAGGCGGGATCGCGCGGGCCATATTTCAGCAGCCGCGCCCGTTCGCGCATGGCGGTTTCGTAGCGGGTGGAGGCGCGGGCATGACCGGGCTCGAAGCCCAGTACCAGCCGGTCGAGGAAGCGCCGCCGCCCGCCTGCACTTTCGATGAAGAGGCGGTCCATGGCGGGCGTCAGCCAGATCATCTGCACGATATCGCCCAGATCGGCGGAGCCGCGTGCTTCCACGCCGTTCAGCCGCACGTGACGCTTCTCCCCGCCATTGGGGCCCAGCGTCAGCCCGGTGCCGATCTCATGCTCGGTGCCGCCACGCGTCACCGTCGCCGCCACCGCCCACAGCGCCGCGTCCGGCACAACCGGACCCTTGCGGACATGCTCGGACAATTTCGCGCCGCGCAGGCCACGGCCCGGCGACAGCAGCGAGATCGCGTCCAGGATGTTGGTCTTGCCGGCGCCGTTCGGTCCCGCCAGCACCACCGGTGCGCCTGACAGCGCCAGCACGCCGGACGCATAGGAACGGAAATTGCTGAGCCGCAGTTGCGTCACCGCCAGCTTCGCGCAAGCGTCAGTCCTTTGGGACTGGGCCTCACGACCGGTGGAGATGTCGGGCGCCAACGCCAACCGTCAGACCCGAAGCGGCATGAGGACGTAGAGCGTACGGTTGTCGGCCGTGTCCTCGATGATGGCGGGCGAGCCCGCATCCGACAGCAGGAAGCGCACTTCCTTGCCCTCGATCTGGCTGGTGATGTCCAGCAGGTAGCGGGCGTTGAAGCCGATTTCCAGCGGACCGGCGCTGTAGGTGGCGCCGACATCTTCCGTGGCGGTGCCGCTTTCCGGATTGACCACCGACAGCGTCACCTTGTCCTTGGCCACGCCCAGTTTCACGGCGCGGGTCTTGTCGGCGCTGATGGTGGAAACGCGGTCCACCGACTGGGCGAATTCCTTGGCGTCCAGCGCCAGCACCTTGTCGTTGCCGGCGGGAATGACGCGCTCATAGGGCGGGAAATTGCCGTCGATCAACTTGCTGGTCAGTTCGACGCCGTTGAAGCCGAACTGGATCTTGGTGTCCGACAAGGCGATGTCGACGGCGCCGTCGGCATCGTCCAGCAGCTTCTGCAGTTCGCCCACGGTCTTGCGCGGCACGATCACGCCCGGCATGGCGGCGGCGCCGTCCGGCAGCTCCAGCTCGAAGCGGGCAAGGCGGTGGCCGTCGGTGGCCACGGCCCGCAGCACGGCGGGCTTGGCATCCTTGGCGGCGTGCAGGTAGATGCCGTTGAGATAATAGCGCGTCTCTTCCGTCGAAATGGCGAAGCGGGTCTTGGCGATGATGCGCTTGAGATCGTCGGCCGCCAGGCGGAATTTGTGGGGCAGGGCGCCGGCCGCCATCTGGGGGAAATCCTCGCGCGGCAGGCAGGACAGTTCAAAGCGCGAAGACCCGGCGCTGACCGACAGCCGCCCGCCTTCGCTGGACAACAGTTCGACCTGCACCTGCGCCCCGTCCGGCAGCTTGCGGACGATGTCGTAGAGCATATGGGCGGGCGCGGTGGCGGCGCCGTTGCGCAGGATGTCGGCGGGCAGCGCTTCCACAATCTCGATGTCGAGATCGGTGGCGGTGAGCTTCAGCCCGGCCTTGCCCGCCTCGATCAGCACGTTGGAGAGGATCGGAATGGTGTTGCGGCGCTCGACCACGCTCTGCACATGGTTCAACGCCTTGAGGAAAGCGCCGCGTTCGACGTTGATCTTCATGGTCTGATTGCCGCCTGTTATACTGACCCGACACCCATCTCCGGGGCCTTGCCGGCCCGTCGGAAACGCCCGATTTCTTGTGTTTGGGAGAGCCGCGCGCGGCCCCAAGACTCAAGTCCCGGAAACTAGCAGAAATGCTGCTGCCAGGCCAGAAAATCGGCCTTTTGCGGCAGCCCTTTGCGCCCCGATTTTGCGGGCCTTTTCGCCCCTTTTTGCGATCCTGGCCCCGGCCCATGCCGGGCGGCAGGAGTGTCATGCTGACTTGACATTCCTATCAGAGAGGTTATGTCGTGTTTAGATGACATTATGGCGTGTGAGGGTGACATGACGTATTCACGCAAAGGGCTCTGGATCGTTCGGGGGATATTGCTCCTGCTGATGGCGGCCTGGATTTGGTATGGGATGGTGGTGCGACCGTCGCGGGACATCCTTCCTTGGGCCGGCGTCGTCTTCCTGCTTGCCGTCTTCGCCCTGGCCTTTCGCGCCTATTTCTATCTCGATGAAATCCAGCAAGGCGACCGGATGCGCGCCTGGTATTACGGCTCCCCCCTCGGCATCGCCGTCAGCGGCGTGGTGATCCTGTATCTGGTCACCAATCCGGCCTTCCTCGAGGTGCTGGCGAATGTCTTTCGCCGCCATCCGCCGCACAAGCCGATGGACTATTTCGTGGCCGGGGTGTTGTGCACCATGCTGCCGCAAGCGGTGGGAAATTACGTGGCGCGGACGTTCATGGCGCTGGCGAAGCGCAACGCATGAAAAATCGCATCAAGGTGCTGCGCGCCGAGAAGAACTGGAGCCAGGCCGAACTGGCGGAGCGGATCAACATCGCGCGCCAAAGCCTCAATGCCATCGAGAACGGCAAGGCTGATCCTTCGCTGCCGCTGGGCATGCGCATCGCCAAGGTTTTCGGCCTGCGCGTCGAAGACGTGTTCGGTGAGGATTAGGCCATGTTGCGCCTCTGCGAGGGACGCGCAGCGGGAATGGCAATCTCCGACCCGCTGCTGGACGATTTAACGCTTCTGATGTCCGCCGCTCTTATGGCTTTCAATGCGTTTCCCTGTCCGAAAGCCCGGACAGTCTGCGGCGAACCGCTCGACGGCGATAACGAACGTGATAGCCTGACGGGTGGGGGTGGTGCATGACCGTGCTGGTTCTGGATCAGGTGGTGAAGCGGTTCGGTGACTTCACCGCCGTGGGCGGCCTCAGTTTCAGTGTTCCCGAAGGCGGCATTTTCGGCTTCCTGGGCGGCAACGGCGCCGGCAAGACCACGTCGGTGCGCATGATGCTGGACATCATCCATCCCGATTCCGGGCGCATCGAAATCCTGGGTCGCGCGCCAAGCCGCACCAACGCCCCCCAGATCGGCTTCCTGCCGGAAGAGCGCGGCCTTTACCGCCTGATGACGGTGGCGGACACGGTGATCTATTTCGGCCGCCTCAAGGGCCTTTCCGCCGCCGACGCGACCAGCCGCACCGCCGCGCTGCTGGAACGGCTGGGTCTGGCGCAATGGGCGAAGACCACCCTCGACAAACTCTCCAAGGGCATGTCGCAGAAGGTCCAGCTTGCCACCGCGTTGGTGAACGGCCCACGCCTGCTGATCCTGGACGAACCCTTCTCGGGCCTGGATCCCGTCAACCAGGGTGTGCTGGAGGAGATCGTGCTGGAGATGGCGCGCGGCGGCGCCACGGTGATCTTTTCCACCCATGTGATGCAGCATGCCGAACGCCTCAGCGACCGGCTGCTGCTGCTCGCCCGTGGCCGCAAGGTCTTTGAAGGCACCCAGACCGAAGCCCGCGCGCTTTTGCCCGCGCGGCTGCTGCTGACCGCGCAGGCCGATCCTTCGTCGCTACCCGGCGTGTCGCATGCCGTCGCCATCGGCGCGCGCCAGCAGGGCTGGCAGCAATGGGACATAACCCTGGCGCCGGGGCAGGAGGCGGGCAGCTTGTTGCAGTATTGCACCGGCAACGGCTTTGCCCTGCGCGGCTTCGACCTGCACAAGCCCAGCCTGCACGACGTCTTTCTTCACCTGGTCGGCGGCCCTCTGACGGGAGACAAGCCATGAACCGCGTCCTGCTGGTCGCCGGGCGCGACTATCGCCAGATCGTCGCGACCCGCGCCTTCAAGATCACGCTGCTGATCGTGCCGCTGATGATCGCGATCTCGGCGGGGGCGACATCGTTCCTGCGCCCGCCCGCCACGGTGGCGTATGTGATGGCCGACGCCAGCGGCCGTGTCGCGCCGGTGATCGAACACCGGCTGGAACTGGATTATCAGGGCCAGGTGCTGCGCGATCTGTCGACCTATGCCCGGCGTTGGAATGCGCCCGAACCGGGCGATGGCTGGGCCGGCGATGCGGCGGTGGAACGCTTCATCCGCGATGGCGGCGCCGCCACGGCGCTGGCCCGGATGAAGCTGCCCGCCGGAACGCCCGCCTTCAAGCCGGCGGTGCGGCCCTATCTGCGTGTGCCCGTGCCGGGGGATGTGCCCACCGACCGGGGCCCCGATGCCTTTGGCCGCGCCCTGGCGCCGTATCTGGCGGGCGATATCCAGACCGGCGAAGGCAAGCGCGCTCTGGCCGTGGCGCTTTATATTCCCGCGCAGGGGCCCGCCCGGGTCTGGACCAACGGCCGCGCCAGCGGCGCGTTGATCGGCGTCGTGCAGGACGAACGCACACGCCTGGCCCGTCTGGCGACGTTGCGGGCCAATGGCGTTGATGCCGCCACCGCCGCGCGCATCGAGACGATGCAGGCGCCGCTGGTGGTCAGCGCTCCGCCGCCCGGCGGCGGGCGCGAACAGATGACGGTGCGCTCGGTGGTGCCGCTGGGGCTGGTCTATCTGCTGCTGATGTCGGCCCTGATCACCGGCGGCATGATGTTGCAGGGCGTGATCGAGGAACGCTCCAACCGCCTGCTGGAAGCGGTGCTGGCCTGTATCGAACCGCGCGAGATGATGCTGGGCAAGCTGATCGGGCTGGGCGCGGTGGGGCTCACCATCCTGGCCGCCTGGGTGGGCTGCGCGCTGTTCGCCGCCTTCGCCATCCAGGGCGCGATGGCCGATTACCTGCGCCCCTCGCTGGCGGCGCTGAACCAGCCCTGGATGATCCTGGCGATGATCTTCTATTTCTTCTCCGGCTATCTCCTCCTGGCCATGGCCTATCTCACCATCGGCTCGCTTTCCAATTCGATGCAGGATGCCCAGGCCTATCTGATGCCGGTGACCATGGGCGTGCTGCTGCCGGTGATGCTGATGGTCACCTCGACGCTGCAGAATCCCAATGGCTGGCTGCCGCAGGTGATGTCGTGGATTCCGGTCTATACGCCTTTCGCCATGCTGGCGCGGCTGGGCACCGGCGTCTCGGTGCCGGAGATACTGGGCACCGGCCTGCTGCTGGTGGCGTTCGTGGCGGCCGAAATGATCCTGCTGGGCCGCGTCTTCCGGGCCAGCCTGCTCAACACCGGACAGCCGCCAAAACTCGGCGCGTTCCTCAAGCTGATGCTGCGGCGAGAGTAGCCTTACTCCCGCGGCAGGTCCTGGCGCTGGAAACGCACCAGCGCCGCGCCGGTCAGCAGCACGATCCAGGCCAGCAGGATCAACGCCGCCGGCAACACCCGCGCGGGGTCGGCGAAGATGCCGGGCGCGATGGCATCACCGCTGGCCCAGGCGCGCAGCAGATACGCATCCATGCCGGGCAGGGCGGCGTACCAGCGCCACGGCGCGTCCCAGGGATGCACCAGTGCCATGGCGATGCCTTGCGCGAAGGCAAAGCAGATGCCGGCCATCAGCGCGCCGTTGGCGGCGCGGCTGGCGATGGCGATAATGGCGACAAATGCCCCCAGCACCAGCACATCGGCCCAGCTGGCGAGAAAGACGCCCGCCACTGGCGCTGCGAACCCCGCGCCCAGCGTCGGCATGTGCCCGAACAGCAGCGCGGCATAGGCGGTGTGGATCACCGCCGCTGCGGCCAGCGCAACCAGCGTTGCGGCGCTGGCAACGGCATAGACCAGGAACTTGGCCAGCAGCAGGTTGAGGCGCGAGTTGCGCGGCGTCAGAAGCCGCCAGGTTTCCCAGCGATATTCGCCCGCGAACAGCGACGAGGCCCCCGCCGCGAAGAAAATCTGGAAAAAGGCGTTGCCGCCCAAACCCAGCGCCTGCACCATCGCCCGCCCGGTCTCGCCCTCGGCCGGCATGTGCAGACGCAGGCTCAACCAGGTGTCCAGCGCCAAGTTGAAGAGCAGGTATCCCAGCGGCGCGGCGCCGAAGCCCCAGAACAGGGTGCTGCGCATGCGCAGGAATTTGTAGCTCTCGGCAAAGAAGGCGTCAGCCAGCATGGCCCACCTGCTCGAGATAAAACTTCTCCAGTTCGCCGCCCACCCAGCGGGCTTCGATCAGATCGACGCCGCCATTGACCAGCATGCGCAAGAGGGCCGGTGCCTCGCCGCGTGTCACCGCCACCAGCACGCCATCGCCGTCCGGGTGGCCACGCCCGCCCAGTGCCGCCAGCAGCGCGTCGGGCGCCGCCGCCAGCAGCCGCAGCTTTTCCTGTCCCGCCAGCAGCGCGTCGATCCGGCCTTCGGCCGCCAGCTTGCCGCGCGCGAAGATGGCGACGCGGTCGCAGACCCGCTGCACTTCGTCGAGCAGGTGGCTGGAGAGCAGAATGGTAACGCCGTGATTCTCCGCCAGATCGCGCATCAGAGCGCGCATCTCCTGGATGCCGGCCGGGTCCATGCCGCTGGTGGGCTCGTCCAGGATCAGCAATTGCGGCCGGGCGACCAGGGCGGCGGCGATGCCCAGCCGCTGCTTCATTCCCACCGAGAAATGATGCACCCGCCGATGCGCCGCCTCGCCAAGGCCGACGCGCGCCAGCCAGCGTCCAATGTCCGGTTCCTTCACGCCGCTGGCGCGCGCCAGCATGGTCAGGGTTTGCGCGGCGGTGAGAAAGGGATGGTAGCGCGGGGTTTCGATCATCGCGCCGATGCGGCGGCGGTTCGCGGTGTCGCCCGGCCGCGCGCCCATCAGCGAGACGGTGCCGCCGGTGGGCCGCAGCAGATCGAGGCAGAGGCGGAAGAAAGTGCTCTTTCCGGCGCCATTGGCGCCCAGGATGCCATAGACGCCGCCCGCCGGAATTGACAGCGAAAGGCGGTCCAGCGCCACCACGGCGCCGAACCGCTTGCTCAACTCATGCGCTTCGATCAGCGCGGCCCCCTTCATGCGTTTCAGAGATCGCCCTTGCGCTGGAGCATCTGCGACAGAAAATCGACCTCCTGGCGGAACATGGCGTCCTCGCCGATCAGCGCCTCGATGCGGCGGCAGGCATGCAGCACCGTGGTGTGGTCGCGGCCGCCGAAGCGCCGGCCGATTTCCGGCAGCGAGCGGGTGGTGAGCTTGCGCGCCAGGTACATCGCCACCTGGCGGGGCCGGGCGACGCGGCGGGCGCGCTGCGGCGAATGGAAGTCCTTGACGTCCAGCTTGTAAAACTCGGCGGTCTTGCGCTGGATGTCCTCGATCGAGGTCTTGACGCCTGGCGAGGAGCGCAGGCCGATCGCTTCGTCGGCCACTTCCAGGGTCACCGGCTTCTTGGTGAGGTCGGCATAGGTGGCGATCTTGGTGAAGACGCCGATCAGTTCGCGCGGGGAGGCATCCTCCATGTCGGCGATGCGCTCCAGCACCTGCTCGGGCAGCACCACATCCGGCTTGTGCTTGCAGAAATCGGTGGCGCGGCGCTTGAGGATGTTCAGGCGCGTATCGCGATCCGGCTTGTCCAGGGCAATGACCAGACCGCCGGTCAGGCGCGATTTCACGTCGGCGCCCAGCCCTTCCAGGCCCGCGGGGGCGCGGTCGGCGGCGATCACCACCCGGCGGCGCAGATCCGCGAAGGCGTTGACGGTGTAGAGGAACTCGGATGCCGTGGCGGCGCTGCGGCAGATGTGCTGCAGGTCGTCGATGATCAACACTTCGGCGGTGCGCAGCTCTTCCTTGAAGGCCAGCGTGTCCTTGCGGTAGAGCGCGCCCAGGAAGTGACGCATGAAGTCTTCCGCCCGCAGGAACAGCGTGCGCTTGCCGCGCTTGCGGAATTCCAGCGCCGCGGCGTTGAGCAAGTGGGTCTTGCCGTAGCCGAAACCGCCATGGATGTAGAGCAGCGGCAGGTCGGCCTGGCCGCCCTCGGCGAAATCGCGGGCCGCGCCATGGCCGAAGGCGTTGGCGCCACCGGGAATGAAACTGTCGAAGGTCTGCTGCGGATGCAGCATCCGGTTCCACAGGCCGCGGGCGCTGTCGTCGGCCACCGGTTCTGGGCGCGGCGGCAGATAGGAGACGGTGGCGGGCAGGGATTCTTCGCGCGCCGGCGGCACATTGGCGCCGATGCTGGGCGCCGCCATCACGATGGTGATGGAAGCGGGCGCACAGCCTTCGGCGCGGAAGGCGCGCTCGATGCGGGGCACATAATGATTGGCCACCCAGTTGCGCACGAACGGCTTGGCGGCGCCGATGCTGAGCTCGTCATGCTCAAAGCCCTCCAGCGACAAGGGGGCGATCCAGGCTTCGAACACCGCGTCGCCCAGTTCGCGCCGCAGGCGCTCGCGCACCGCGCTCCACGCCGCCCGCCAATCCGCCCGCATCGAATGTCCCGTCAACTGCGTCATGCCACCAAACCCTTTTTCTTGTTTGCTCCGGCACGTTTTCGTGTCCGGTCGATATCGTCTGCTGCCGCTCTAGCTCTGTCGCCAGGGCAGTCCGTCCGCCTTCCAGCCATTGCGGTGGCCGCGATGGCCCATCCCATCGGGGTCGCCCTCAAAGCCGCCGGCGATGTTGTAGGCGCGGCTGAACCCCAGCGCGGTCAGGGCCATGGCGGCGGCTCTGGAGCGCGCCCCCGAACGGCACAGCATCAGGACCGGCGTATCCCTGGTTGCGCCTGCCGCCGTCACGGCCGCCGCCGCTTCCGCCGCGAAGCCCGGATTGACCGCCATGGCGGGGAACCCCTGCCATTCGATGCAGTGCGGCTGGCGTTCCAGTTCCGTAAGGTCGGGCAGGCCGACAAAACTCCATTCCGCCAGGGTGCGGACATCGACCAGCTGTGCGGCCGGCATCGCGGCCAGGAGGCTCCAGGCCTCTTTTGGCGCGATATCGCCCGCATAGGATGGAGAAGAGGGAGATGTCATGGCCGGCCAATCAGAGAAAATTCGAGGAATACGGGACGTTAGCCCAGCATAAAAGTGTCACAATGTCAGAAAATCAGGCGTCTCTATATTCGGAATTATTACCCGGATAAGCAGACATTGCAGCGAATACTTCGTTTTTAATTTCGCTTGTCTTGAACATACCGGCTATCCGCCCCAACGCCTCATTAAGATAGAATCAAGCGGCGGGGACAAACAAGGGGGACAAACGCTGAACGGCGTCTGATTCGAGAATATTTTTCACTTTTAAGAAGGCGGCTAACCAACTGTACCGTATACGGAAAATGAAACATGTCGGGACTGCTTTGCGGAATCAAGGGCTTGGCCGAACGTTGTTCGGCCATGGGGTGCCAAATGCGACCAAAAGATGGTCGTCAGCATACAGAGCAATAAAAAAGGCCCGAAAACGTCTCCGGGCCTATTCTATTCTGTAAAACGCCAGAGATTCCAGCGGTTTGATTACTTTGTCAGTTTCGCGACGCGCTTGCTGAGGCGGGAAACCTTGCGGCTGCCGGTGTTCTTGTGCAGCACGCCCTTGGAGACGCCGCGCATGATTTCCGGCTCGGCGGCCTTCAGGGCGGCCAGGGCAGCGGCCTTATCGCCGGACTTGATGGCTTCCTCGACCTTGCGGATGAAGCCGCGAACCCGGGTGCGGCGCGCCACATTGATGGCGGTGCGCTTGGCGGTCGTGCGGACCCGCTTCTCGGAGGAGGCGATATTGGGCATCAGTATTTCCTTGGATTCTGCCGAAGAGGCGGGCGTATAGCGCGCAGGGGCTGGAACGTCAAACAGAACCGGCTATTCGTCCCGAAATTCCGGCTTCCGCTTGGCCAAAAAGGCCGCCATGCCCTCTTTCTGGTCATGGGTGGCGAACATGGCATGGAAGGCCCGGCGCTCATAGGCCAGGCCCTCGGCCAGCGGCATTTCAAAAGCCCGGTTGATGGCATCCTTGACCATTGCGGCGGCGGGCAGGGGCTGGGCGGCAATCTTCCCGGCCAGCTTCAGGGCCTCGGCCATCAGCTCGGCGGCCGGCACCACCCGTGCCGCCAGGCCGCAGGCCAGAGCCTCCGCCGCATCCATCATGCGGCCGGTCAGGCACAGTTCCATCGCCTTGGCCTTGCCCACCGCCCGCACCAGCCGCTGGCTGCCGCCCAGGCCAGGCATGATCCCCAGCGTGATCTCGGGCTGGCCGAACCTGGCGGTGTCGGCGGCCAGCAGGATGTCCAGCGCCATCGCCAGCTCGCAGCCGCCCCCCAGAGCGAAGCCCGACACAGCCGCGATCACGGGCTTGCCGATGCGGGTGATGCGGTCGAGCTGGCGGCCGAAGATGTTCTGCCGGTGCATCTCGGCAAAGCTTCTGGGCGCCATCTCCTTGATGTCGGCGCCCGCGGCAAAGGCTTTTTCCGAGCCGGTGACGATCATCACCCGCATGGCGCAATCGGCATCCCAGGCCTCCAGCGCGTCCGCCAGCGCGTCCAGCAGCGGCGTGTTGAGGGCATTCAGCGCCTCGGGGCGGTTCAGGGTGGCGATGCCGACGGAGCCTTTGACTTCGGTCAGAACAATACTCATGGCGATCTCACTTCTGACATTTGGAACAATAGAATGTAGAGCGCCCGGCCTGCACGATGCGCTTCACCTTGTCCCGGCAGCCCAGTTTGCAGGGCTGGCCTTCGCGGTCATAGACCAGGAAATGATGCTGGAACGCGCCCAGATTGCCGTCTGGCCTGGCGTGATCCCGCAGGCTGGAGCCGCCCACCTTGATGGCGTCCTTCAGCACTTTCTTGATGGCGGCGACCAGCAGCGCGATTTCCGCCGGCTTCAGGCTGCCCGCCAGCCGCTTGGGCGAAATGTGGCTGCGGAACAGGGCCTCGCTGACATAGATGTTGCCAAGTCCCGCCACCACCCGCTGATCCAGCAGCGCCGCCTTGATGGGCGTCTTCTTGCCGTTCAACGACGCCGCCAGGTGTTTGGCGTTGAACCCCCGCGACAGCGGCTCGATGCCGATGTCGCGGAACAGCTTGTCGGCTTCCAGCCGGTCGGTCTGGATCAGATCCATCAGCCCGAAGCGGCGATGGTCGTTGAACAGGATGCGGGCGGGGGCGTCGGTCTCGAGCACGACATGATCATGCTTGCCGATGCCGTCCGCCGTTTCATGGACGTAAGTGCCGATCTTGCGGGCCGTCTTGCCGTCCGCCTGCACCGTCATGCGGCCCGACATGCCCAGATGGATGACCAGCGTCTCGCCACTGTCGAGGTCGGCCAGGATGTATTTCGCCCGCCGCCGCAGCGCCGTGACCTTGCGGCCTTTCAGCCGGGCGGCGAAGTCGTGGGGGAAGGGGCGGCGCAGGTCGCCCCGCCGCGTTTCGGCATGGGTGATGGTGCGGCCTTCCAGCGCGGGGGCGATTCCCAGGCGGACTGTCTCGACTTCCGGTAATTCGGGCATGCCGCCACGCTAGCCCATTCCGCCGGGGCCGCGCTATATTCCCGGCATGTCCGATAACACAACCGCCAGCTTCGGCTTCCGCGACGTGCCGGAGGCCGAAAAGGAAGGCCTTGTCCGCGAGGTCTTTTCCTCGGTCGCGGCCCGCTATGACCTGATGAACGACCTGATGAGCGCCGGCGTCCACCGCATCTGGAAGGATGCCATGGTGGAATGGCTGAATCCGCGTCCGGGCTGGAAGAGCATCGACGTGGCCGGCGGCACCGGCGACATCGCGTTCCGCATTGTCGACATGGTGCGCGCCCGTGGTGGCGAGGCCGCCGTCACGGTCTGCGACATCAACGAAAAGATGGTGGGCGAGGGCAAGCGCCGCGCCGATGCCAAGGGCGAGGCCGCCATCACCTGGACGGTGGGCGATGCCGAAGCATTGCCGGCGCCGGACAGCAGCTTTGACAGCTACACGATCGCTTTCGGCATCCGCAACGTCACCCATATCGAGACGGCGCTGGCGCAAGCCCGCCGCGTGCTGAAGCCGGGCGGGCGTTTCCTCTGCCTGGAATTCTCCCATGTTGATGTGCCGGGGCTCGACACCATCTACGACGCCTATTCCTTCAAGCTGCTGCCCAAGATGGGCGACTGGGTGGCGCAGGATGCGCAATCCTACCGCTATCTCGCCGAAAGCATCCGTCGTTTCCCCTCGCGGGACAAATTCGCCCGCATGATCGAGGCCGCGGGTCTTTCGCAGGTAAAGGTCCGCACTTTGTCGGGCGGCATCGCCGCCATGCACTCGGCCTGGCGTATCTGATGGGCAGCCTGTTTCGCCTGATCTATGCGGCGCTGGTGCTGCTGCCGCCGGTGCTGGCCTTCCGCGCCGGGCGCCCCGAGGCAGGTGCGCGGCTGGCGCGGGCACTGGAGCGGCTGGGCCCCGCCTACATCAAGCTGGGCCAGATGCTGGCGACACGGCCCGACATTGTCGGTGCCTCGGTCGCCACCGCGCTGGAGCATCTGCAGGACCGGTTGCCGCCCTTTGCCGACATGCAGGCCCGCGCCGTCATCGCGCAAAGCCTGGGCCGCCCGCTGGAAGCGCTGTTTTCCGAATTCGGCCCGGCGGTGGCCGCCGCCTCCATCGCCCAGGTGCACCGCGCCCGCA
>Ga0316220_1002125_pt1 | contig 19082 bp, 10 predicted proteins | sample TBH18005metaG_FD_203632 | JGI IMG/M metagenome (GOLD analysis project Ga0316220, IMG submission 203632) | Freshwater microbial communities from Trout Bog Lake, Wisconsin, USA - TBH18005 | ecosystem: Environmental > Aquatic > Freshwater > Lake > Hypolimnion/Profundal zone | place: USA: Wisconsin...
AATTACCGGTGCTGATGAACAGGAATGCGCCGCTGCCCTGACGACGCTGGTTGCGGAACGGTTTGGCGAAGGGGAGTAAAGGGTGAAGTAAAGGGCGGGGTAAACTTCAGCTGCTGTACCGAATAACTATTCAATACGGATCAACATGGCTTCTTTTACTATGCAGGGCATACCGGTTTCCCGCGGCATTGCAATTGGCCGCGCCCACCTGCTGCACCCTGCGGCACTGGAAGTGCGGCACTACCTGGTCGGTCAGGAGCAGGTTGAAGCCGAAGTGCAGCGGCTGCAAAAAGCCATAGGCCAGGCGGAACGCGAACTGCAAAAGATCTGGTCTGATCTGCCTGCCGATGCGCCGTCCGAACTGGGCGCATTTCTCGATGTACACTCCCTGTTTTTATCCGATCCGATGATCGCCCAGGCGCCGCTGGAAATTATCCGCACGCGCCACTACAACGCCGAATGGGCGCTGGTCACCCAGATCGATGTGCTGCTGGAACAGTTTGATGAAATCGAAGATGAATACCTGCGCGACCGCAAAGACGATATTTCCCAGGTTGCCGAACGGATTTTAAAACTGCTGACCGGCACCGCAACCACACTGCCGCAACAGGTCGGCGTGGATGAACAGAATACCCACATGATCGTGGTAGCGCGGGATATTTCTCCGGCTGACATGATGCAGTTTCAGGATTCTGCGTTCGTCGGGTTTGTCACCGATGAAGGCGGGCATAATTCCCACACCGCACTGGTGTCACGCAGCCTGGGCATTCCGGCCGTGGTCGGTATGGGCAATGCCAGCAAACTGATCCAGCAGGATGACTGGCTGATCATCGACAGCGAAGCGGGTGTGGTGGTGGTCGCGCCGCAACAGATCATTCTCGATGAATACCGCGACAAGCAGCAGATTATTTTCAAGCTGCGCAAAAAACTCACCAAACTCAAAAAAACCTCGGCAGTCACCAAAGACGGCATTCCTATCGAACTGCTGGCCAACATCGAATTGCCGGAACATGCCGTTGCGGCTACCGAAGTCGGCGCGGCCGGCGTCGGCCTGTTCCGGTCCGAGTTTTTATTCATGGGCAGGAATGGCGTGCTGCCTTCCGAAGAAGAACAGTTTGAAGCCTACAAGGCGACCGTGCTGACCATGAAAGGCCGGCCGGTGACAATCAGAACGCTCGACGTCGGTGCCGACAAACCGCTCGATGAAGCCGATTCCGGCACCCTGAATCCGGCCATGGGTCTGCGCGCCATCCGTTACTGTCTGGCCGAACCGCAATTATTTCTGACCCAGCTGCGCGCCATTTTGCGTGCCTCTGCGTTTGGCAAAGTGCACATTCTGATTCCGATGCTGTCGCATTCCTTTGAAATTGACCAGAGTCTGGCCATGCTCGACCAGGCCAAAAATCTGCTGGCGTTTCAGGGTATCGCGTTTGACCATGACATCAAGGTAGGTGCCATGATCGAAGTGCCGGCGGCCGCCCTGTCGCTGCCGATGTTTGTCAAAAAAATGGATTTTCTGTCGATCGGCACCAACGATCTGATCCAGTACACGCTGGCCATCGACCGCGCCGATTATTCGGTGGCGCACCTGTATGACGACGTGCATCCGGCGATTCTGCAACTGCTCGACATGACCGTGAAAGCCGCCAACAAGGCCGGCATTCCGGTGTCGATCTGTGGCGGTATGGCCGGCGACCTGAAGCTGACCCGACTGCTGCTGGGCATGGGTTTCAGAACCCTGTCCATGCCGCCGGCGCAGCTGCTGGAAATCAAACAGGAAGTGATGAATATGGATCTTTCCGAATTCCAGGCCACCATCAAAAAAATCCTGCGCAGTTATGATCCGGATGCGATTGCCGAGGGCATTCGTGCCTTGCAGTCACTTTAAAAATCCGACACCCGATGCCTGAATCTGATTAACCCCATCAATTCATTGGTGGTCACCTTCACTTTTCAGATCAGGAATGAAAATGGGTAAATAAACGGTTTGTTTTTACCCATCACTGTTCACCGCACCGCCAGCGTATAGCCCACATTCGTTTTTGGAATGTCGTACACCCCATAGTCACAGCTGAACACGGTCCAGGCTTCGCTGGTATTGGCCGCATCAGTGCTGGAAGTCCAGTAATACTGAAACTGAACAAAGTTGGCAAAAACCGGAGCGCGCGCCATGACGCCGGCAATCGTGCTGGTAAAGTTTTCATCCAGCCAGTCCGCCTGGTTGTTTTGTGACCGGTCCGCCAGAGACTGCATTTCATTGCGGTTCGGCATGCGCCAGCTGCCGGCTGCGGACGCGTCACTCAAACCACACTGACCGCTGGCCAGCATTTTCACCGCAGCAAGCGCGCCTGACCAGGTCTGACTGATACAGTCGGCCTGTTTGAGCCAGATCAGTCCGGTGAGCGTATCGGTGACCGTACCGTTGCCATTGTCCTGCATGCGCGGCGCAGGCAGCGGTGTGCCGGCTTCGATACTGCCGTCGTCACCTTTGGCTGACTGAACGTAGGCACCGGTAGCCTGTAACTGGATTGCGCCGGATCCACCTGTGCCCCTGACCGCCCACACTCCATTGACTGACGATGCGATGACGTTATTCTGTGCATCGTTGATATAGCGACCGTCACCAAGCCGTATGGTCCAGGCCTCGGTGCTGCCGGCCACGCCGCCATAATAAGGTGTGGAACTCCAGTAAATGCCATTGGAGACATGGACATAGGGATGGCCGGCATTCAGCGCCGGATTGGTGGCTGACACATCCACCATGCTCTCGAGTTCAATGATGTTGGGCAGCCGCCATTGACCCGCAGCTGATCCATCGGACAGACCGCAGCTGCCGTTGGCCAGCGCACTGACTTCGGTAATGGCCGTACCCCAGACGGCCGGGGCAAGACAGCCGGCATCTTTGAGCCAGACCAGTCCGGTCAGATGATCGGTGACGCTGCCGTTCAGATTGTCGGTAAAGCGACTGACCGGCCAGGCCACACCCCGGTGTTGATCGGCATCGTCACCTGCGGCATAACTGACCAGCTGACCGGTGGCACCCAGACTGACCAGCGGGTTGCTGCCGTTGTAGGCATTGAAATTGGCGCCGGTTACATTGTTGTTGGTCACCGCATTGAAATCGATGGTGTTGTAAATCATGCCGGAGGCATTCACGTTGGCAAACATGCCGGTAAAGTCGGCGCGGGTGACATTGGCACCGGTTGCGGTCTGCCAGTTATGCGGGGCCGGGTTCCACACATAGGCACTGCGGTCACCGTTTGGATTGCTGGCCATGAATGGATTAAATCCATAACCGGTCTTGCTGGCAACCAGGCTGAAATTGCTGATGCAGCTGCAGCCGGTAGAAAAATTCGCGATGCTGTAATTACCGCTGGCGTCACTGGTCACCTGAGCAAATATTTTGCTCGGATTGGTGTTGTTGCTGTAGGCCGTAATGGTTGCGCCAGCCAGCGGGGCATTATTGAACAATACCGTACCGCTGACCGTATCCGGAACTGGTCCGCCATTGGCTGGACCGGTCGCGTTGACCGTGCTGCCACCGCCACCGCCGCAGGAACTCAGTAAAACCAAACCAATTGCTGCCACTATCAGGGTCAGTTTATTCATAGCATCACTCTTCTATTTACCAATCAGCAACCAATAATTTCCGGTAGGAAATTCATTCTAGTATCAACACATTGAAAATGTCAGGAAGTTTTACAAACAGGGGTAATCCCGGATATATTTATTGTTTCGACAATGAGACTGTGCGGGTTTTCCACAATTCACTATCTGGAATATGAATCCTTTCGCCTTCCGCTCCGATGCCGCCACGCTGGCTGATTCAGTCAGAAAAATTCTGCCTGCTGCAGGACTGGGCCTGCTCCTGCTGGGGGTCTCGCAGGTGAGTGCGCAGGACAGCAGTTCTGGCGTGGCCATGAAAATGACAGAGCATCTCAATGAGGTGGTTGAACAGGGTGTGGCCACGATGCATCAGCTGCAGCACAAGGTCAGCGTGCCTGCAACACCGACAGCGCCTGTCAGGCCGGTCGTGACCAAACTGAAGATGGACAAAATCAATTCGCGCTTCGTGGAAAAGCAGGATGAAATTTTTGACCGGATTTTTCATCTGACCTGGGCACGCTGCAGTCTGGGGCAGCACTGGGTCAACAACAAGGGATGTGTGGGCAAAGTGCGTCAATATACCTTTGATCAGGCACTCGACATCATCAACGCGCGCGCCGGTGAAGACGACAATGCACAGTGGCGCATTCCGACCCGCACCGAACTGGCCACCCTGCTCGACCGCACCAAACGCAATCAGCTGGAAATGCTGGCAATCGACAGCGTGGCCTTTCCCGGCATGGATCTGGACAAACTGATGTACTGGAGCAGCGACGAAGAAAACAATTCGTTTGCCTGGGCCGTCCTGTTTATCGATGGCGGCGTACCGGGGATTCTGTATCGCAGTCATCGCTACGCGATCCGGCTGGTGCGCACTGCGGGTTAACGATCAAATTCTTCCAACCACCACAAATTGATAGTATCATTAAACAGTATCAAAAGATGAATAGCAAACACGATAAAACGCTGCATGAAATCTTCTCTGAACCTGTCAGCAATGCTATACCGTGGCGAAAGATTGAAGCACTTTTTGTCGCACATGGCGCAATGGTTATCGAAGGTAACGGTTCAAGAGTGCGGTTTGAATTGAACCATGTTGTAGCCACATTTCACAGGCCCCATCCAGAAAAAGAAGCAAAGCGTTATCAGATACGTGATGCAAGAGAATTTTTAATTAAAGCGGGAGTTAAATCATGAACGCCATGACCTATAAAGGCTATTTGGCAAAAATTGAATATTCCGATGAAGACGAATTATTCACCGGTCGACTTGCAGGAATTAACGATGTTATTGGATTTCACGGCGCTTCGGTGGCCGAACTCAAAGCCGCTTTCATTGACGCCGTTGAAGACTATTTAGACACCTGCAAAAAACTGAAAAAAAAACCTCAAAAAACCTATTCAGGAAAATTTGTGGTGCGCATTGAGCCCGAGATACACGCAAGAGCGGCCATCGCCGCAGAAACCGAAGGCAAGAGCTTAAACGCCTGGATAGGTGATGCGATTATCGAAAAGCAGCTCACGCATGCCTGATGAATTCCGGCATCACACCGGCGTTATTCCATTTCAATATTAATTTTCACTTCCGGCTTTTCCAGTTCCTTGCTCATAGCGATGAGCATCAGAATATCCTGATACACCGACAGTTCAAAGCCGACCCGCTCTCCTTCGCGGTCATCAATGAGCAGCGACTCCAGAAACGGCAGGATATAGTTGGTATTCCAGAACGCGGTGAGCTTGCTGGTCAGATGCTCGAAATCACACAGGAATTTAATGGCATCCGGTTTGGGCGATTCACTGTATTCCAGAATGTTGGAATTGAATTTCTGTTTGAAGCGGGTGCGCAACTGATTGTACCGGTCGCGGTTCTCCACCATGCGATATAAATCCAGCAGCAGCAACCACATCACCGGCGTGGAGGGGTTGTCATTCATGCTTTGCGGCTCGAGAATTTCAATGGCGCGCTGCGGGTCTTTGATCGACAGCCAGAATTCGGCTTCCTGCATCGCATCTGAAATTTCTTCGATATGAATCGACTGTCCTTCCCGGTTGGCAAACAGGTTGAAGGCACTGGGAACCGCAGCATTTTTCGCCTTGCCGGTGTCCACAGAAGCCATGCGGGCTGCGGCCAGATTCTGATCCGGATTCAGGCTGGACAGATAGCTGCTGACCTCCTGCTCGCGCACCACCTCGGTCGCCACGTCCAGCTTGACCGGGGCATCTTCGCCGACAGACTCAACAGGCGAACGGTCCTCGATGGCAACCGCCTCAACCTGAGGTTTGCTGCGCCGTTCAAACGATCCGGCCGACCAGTTCTGTTTTTCTGCGCGCCGCGCTTTTCTGAGCATCACAATCAGCACGGTGACCACCACCGCAAACAGCAGGATGACCAGGGCATTCAGAATGAGGAGCAGCATCGGCAGGGTCTGCTGTTTCTGATCCTTGAGCTGGACATCCATTTTCAGGCGCAGCAATTCACTTTCCAGACCTTGCACGCGCTCCTGTTCCTTCTTCAAATCTTCCTGAGTCGCAATCAGATTGGATTCATCGCGCATCATTTTCGCAAACGTTTCTTGTGCCGATTTATTTTCTGCAGCACGCTGCTGCTCCAGAGTTTGCGCAGTCTGTGGCACCGATTTGCCGGCAGCTTCAACCGGAGTACGGATTTCCTCATTGCTGACTTTCAGCGAATCTTTGTGCAGCGTCACATTACTGCCTGGTTTTGGCCTGGCCTGTTTGGCGTTATGACTGGGCATCTTCCTGCCGGTCTCAGCGTCTTGCTGAGCCGATTGCGGATTGATACGGTTCGGTTTGATTAACGGTGTCGTGGGTTGGGGCGGTTGTGCGGCGTCTTCTGCATTCACCTCTGCCTCTGGGATGCTGGAAACGGGAGAGGCCATTTCCACATAATCGAGCAACAGCGGATAAACCCGCTGCATGTACCCGTCGCACACCAGCTCCACAGTCAGCGTCACGGCCGGTTCGGCGATCAGTTCGGTGGTCGTGAGTCTGAGCTGGAAGGTAGTTTTATCGGAACGGGCCGTATCAAACGCGATACGCGGCTTGGCCAGCAGCGCGCCTTCAATGGTTTCTATTTTTGCCCTGAAACAGCTGGCCACCATCAGATTGGGCGAAATGCCCTGAACCGCCACACTGGCCCGAAAGGCTTCGCCCAGATTGGAACGCAACTGTGCTTCACCCAAATCCATCGCACCTGCGCCGACAGAAAATAACACCAGGGGTAGAAAGAGAAAAATATTATTATTTTTAATAATGCACTCCTCAGTGACGTCCGCCATTTCGTCAAATGATGACTTCATTCTGCAGTGCAGCATGGCGGGTAAACTTACGCAGCCGATCGTGTTACATAGTTTTACACTCTTTCCGATTATAAACATTCAGCGAGCAATATCAACAATCCGGCCGATTCTCGATTGAAATATTGCCCGCTTTTGACGGATAACAACGATGCCACCCTTGTATTTTGGTGTTTTCCCAACGGATTTGACACGAAGCAGTGCTAAATGACCTGCCGGCTCATGCGCGACATCGGCACTTTGACACCGCTGGAGGTCGCAATCATGAGTCGTTCGAGCACCAGAAAGCCCCTGGCAAAGTACATCGGTTCTCCGGATACCGTAGACATGAGTTCCAGTTTTTTGAATCCGGCGCGCTTGGCACTTTCGTTACTCAGTTCAAGAAGCGCACTGCCGATTCCCTGATGCAGAAAATCGGGATGGGTATACATGGCCCGTATGCGCGCCGCTTCTTTTAACGGGTCCAGTTTTCTGGCACTGCGTCCGGTGGTATGGTCGCCGCCAAACAGAGTGGCCCGATTGCTCCAGCCACCGCAGGCAACGATCTGGTTGTTATGCTCGGCGACATAGTAGGTGGCATCGTCGATCAGCTGGGAATCGACCCCCATGAGTTCAAACGATGCCTCGACCTGCTCGGGTTTGAGGTATTCGCCAAGGTTGATGGTGATGCTCAGTTTCATGAGCTCAACCAGTCGGCCCAGATCATTGATTTCGGCCAGACGATATTGCACTTCTTTTTTTTCAGTCATGTTTTCAGGTCTCCAAAAAAGTTAAAAGTGGACGTGGGATCGTATCCGCATTTTCAATTTCAGTTTCAATCGCACGTCACTTTATGATCATCAGAAAACCGTTAAGTTCCAGACATAAAAAAAATTTCTACATTTCTCCAACATAGTTGCCCGGAGCATCACACAAGGCAGGCAGGGCAGTCGAACCTGGCGCGCGCGCCTTGACCGCGGTTCCGGACTGTGCGTCCAGCCATGCGGTCAGTATCGGCCACCAGGAACCTTCCAAACGCCGTGCGGCCGCGGCCCACCTGTCCGGATCCTGATATTTGCTCGTGTCATAGCAATAGTGCCGGTGCGCATGACCCGGCTCACTGACAATGCCGGCATTGTGTCCGCCGGAGGTCAGCAAAAACGTCACCGGTGCATCGACCGCGAGTTTGATTTTATGCACCGAGCGCCACGGCGCAACATGATCATTTTCAGTGGCCACCACAAACAGGGGTACCGCAATATCACCCAGCGCGATTTTGCGCCCGGCAATTTCATACCGTCCCTCGAACAGATCATTGTTTAAGAACAGGCTGCGCAAATAACTGCTGTGCATGCGGTACGGCATGCGCGTGGCATCGGCATTCCAGGCCATCAGGTCGGTCATGGGAGTGCGCTTGCCCAGCATATATTGCTGCACCAGCGGCGACCAGATCAGATCGTTGGAACGCAGCATCTGGAAAGCGCCGGCCATCTGTTTGGTATCCAGATACCCCTTTTCCCACATCATGTCATCCAGATAGCTCAGCTGAGAATCATCGATGAACAGCATGAGCTCACCGGCTTCGGTGAAATCAGTTTGCGCCGCCAGCAGGGTCACGGAATGCAGCATCGGGTCCGCTTCGTGTGCCAGCCAGGCCGCGGCAATCGCCAGCAGCGTGCCGCCCAGACAATAGCCCATGGTGTTGATTTTGCGGTTGGGAATAATGCTGCGTATGGTTTTTAGCGCGTCAAGAATACCCAGCTGCAGATAATCATCCATACCCAGATCGCGATCCGACTGGTCGGGGTTGTGCCAGGAAATCATGAACACCGTGTGACCCTGATCAACCAGATATTTCACCAGCGAATTATTGGGCGACAGATCGAGTATGTAATATTTCATGATCCAGGCCGGCACGATCAGCAGCGGCTCGGCATGCACTTTGGGGGTGCTGGGCGTGTACTGGATGAGTTCGATCAAATGGTTGCGGTACACCACCTTGCCGGGCGTGATCGCCACTTCGTGACCAGGCCTGAACTTCTCTACACCGACCGGGCTCTTGCCACTGATGGCGTGCTGGGCGTCTTCCAGATAATTCTGCCAGCCGCGCAACAGGTTCATGCCGAATTCTTTGCGGGTCGCTTCCTGCACCAGCGGATTGGTCAGTGCAAAATTGACCGGAGAAACCGTGTCGAGCAACTGGCGCGCCACAAACGCCACCACATCTTCATGATGCTGCGACACCCCTTCAATACCGGTCGTGGCGTTGTGCCACCACTGCTGCTGCAGCAAAAAAGTCTGGGCATACAGATTGAACGGCCACTGTTTCCAGGCGTCTTCCTTGAAACGATTATCCTGCGGCAGCGGATCGATGGCCGGTGGCGTGGCAGGATCGACCAGCACACCGCGCACATAATTCATCAGCCTGGCATTTTTGCGGGCACTTTTCCCCAGCAGGCGCACCTGCTTGGCCGGCGACATGGCCAGATGCGTGGCCCAGTCCATATAGGCCTGCATCAGGCTGGCAGGAGAAATGCCAAAGGTCAGCCGCGCCATGTTGGCGTGGATGGTGCGGTCGATTGCACTGGGGGGTTCGATGTCTATCGTTGTATTCGGTTCGCTCATTTTTGTTCCATTTCCCGGCATTGCAACCGTTGATGCTGGGATTCCATCCCAGCCTACGACGCCCTTCGTTTCGCAAGCGAGGTGCATGCGCCTCGAAACCCCTGCTTCACTCCCAGCCTGCAAGACCTTTCACGGCAGTGGCACGACGGCCCGATTGCGCGCCAGCAGCAACGCAATCGCACACGACCCCAGACGCGACATGGTTTTATCGGCGCGACTGGTCAGAATAATCGGCACGCGCGCGCCCAGTACGATGCCGGCCATGTCGGCATCGGCCAGATATTCGAGCTGCTTGGCCAGCATGTTGCCCGCTTCCAGATCCGGCACCAGAAATATATCGGCCACCCCGGCCACACTGGAAACGATGCCCTTGGTTTTGGCCGCCTCGGCAGACACCGCATTGTCAAACGCCAGCGGCCCATCCAGAATCCCGCCGGTAATCTGACCGCGTTCGGCCATCTTGCACAGCGCTGCCGCATGCAGGGTCGAAGGAATGGTCGACGTCACGGTTTCCACGGCAGACAGCAAGGCCACGCGCGGTTCGGCAATGCCCAGCGCATGCGCCAGATCAATGGCGTTCTGAACGATGTCGCGCTTTTCTTCCAGCGTCGGAAACAGATTCAGGGCCGCATCGGTAATGAACAGCGCGCGCGGATAGCTCGGCACATCAATGGCAAACACATGACTCATGCGCCGCTCGGTACGCAACCCGCTCTGGGCATGGACCACCGCCCCCATCATTTCATCGGTATGCAGCGCGCCTTTCATGAGCGCTTCGACCTGGCCGGTGCGCGCCAGATCAACCCCCAGCTGGGCCGCAGCATGACTGTGTGCCGTTGGCATGAGTTCATACGGCGCCAGATCAATGCCGGCCAGCGCTGCTGCCTGGCGGATTTTGGCTTGCGGGCCGATCAGCACTGGAATGATCAGACCGGCTTTGGCCGCTTCCACCGCACCGATCAGCGATACCGTATCGACCGGATGGATCACGGCAGTGCGGATCGGCTGCATCCCTGCCGTCATTTCAATGAGACGGTGATAGCGCTGCCCCTTGATGTGCAGCTGGGCCTGCGGCATGACGATCCGCTCCCGCGCAATTTTTTCAGTTGGGGCAATCACGTCGGCCTGCCCCGTGATGATCACCATGCCCTTTTGATTGATGACTGTGCAGTCCAGCGTGACGCCATGGTTTTTTTCATTTTTGGCCACCACCTTGACCACGGCCGTGACGGTATCGCCCACACCGACCGGTGCCAGAAAACGCAGTGACTGATTCAGATAAATCGTGCCCGGGCCGGGCAGCTCGGTGCCCAGCAGCGTGGAAAACAGCGCCCCGCCCCACATGCCGTGTGCAATCACCTTGTGGAACATGTCGCTCTTGGCATATTCCGCATCCACATGGGCCGGATTGACGTCCCCGGACACAATCGCAAACAGCTCAATATCCTGTACGGTGAGCGTGCGTACCAGGCTGGCGGACTCGCCGATGCTGATTTCAGCGAAGGTGATGTTTTTTATTTGATCCATGGCTGCATTTTTAACCTAACGCCGCATTCGGAGAAACTTTCCCATAGCAACTGTGCGCCAATAACCACAGTGACTCATTGATTCTGATCAATTATTGCCAGTTCAGAATCCGGTCCGGCAACCACGGGATTGCTCTGTTCAATCATTGCGGATTTTTCGATTGGTTTTTTGTTTATTGCCAAACAGGGTCGGTTTTTTCACGGATCGATTCTGTAAGACAAACTCTGTTTTTTTGGGGAAAAATTACGCGGTTTTTACGCGGTTTTCCCTCCGAAATTTTCCGTAAAGAAATAAAAACTGGCGTCAAATTAATTTTCTGATTGAAATATTTATTTTCGTAAATCCATTTTAAAAACAAGGACTTAAACTGACTTTTCTCTATGGAAAGCATTTAAATAAAAACAATTAATTTGTCAAAACAATTAATTAATTCAATGGTCAGCCCACATTGTTAAAAAAAATTAAGGTTATTAAAATCGCCGAACTACGTGATTACACGTAGATCAGATTTCGTCTTACACCTATCCATTCACTTTTAAGGACTTACGCCAATCTGCCCCAGCGGCGTTGACCGTAACGTTAACGATCTTAATCAGTCCGTTGCTGATGCATGTTGAAATCTGTCCGCTATGCGGCGCGCCAGCGCTGCGCTCAGGGGAGAATCACATGAATCGTCACGGATCGCTCAATCGCATATATCGTCTGGTGTGGAGCCAGGTCATCAACAGCTGGGTTGCCGTTGCAGAAAACGTCAAGGGACGCGGCAAGGGCAAGAACACAGCGCGAAAACTGGTGGCCTCTGCACTGGCGCTGTCAGCGGTGACGTGGTTGATGCCAGAGGCGATTGCCGGGCCGGTGTCAGTGTCAGGGGTAAGCAAACTGCTCTCTGGCCCGGCCAGCGTGACGCAGAGCGGATCGGTCACCACCATCACCCAATCCACCCAACTGGCGCTGCTGAACTGGAACGGGTTCAATGTTCCCGCCGGTCAGACCGTTGACTTTACCTACAAAAAACCGGGTGTCAACTTTGTGTCGGTCGACCTGATCAGTGGCAACAATGGCAGCAATATCCTCGGCACCCTCAATGCGCCAAACGGTGAAATTTTTCTGATCAATCCGAATGGCATTTATTTTGGCAAAGGTGCGCAGGTCAACGTCGCTGGACTGGTGGCTTCTGCATTGGGTACAACCGGCACTGACAGCAGCGGCATGCATTTCAGCGGCACCGGCAGTGTGGTCAATCACGGCACCATTACTGCCGGCAGCCATGTGGTTTTACTGGGCAGCAGCGTGACCAATGACGGCAGCATTTCCACAGCACCACTGGGTACGATTATTCTGGGTGCCGGCAACAACGCCACGCTGAGCCTGAACAACTCGCAGGTCAGTCTCAAAATTGATGGCAGCACCGTACAGAATCTGATCAGCAACGGCGGATTGATTCAGACCGATGGCGGCACCATCATTCTCACAGCCGGGGCCGCCAGCAAACTGATGTCCAGCGTAGTCAACACCGGCGTCATTGAGGCGCGCACTGTGGGCACCAACAACGGCACAATCTCGCTGCTGGCCGATATGCAAAGCGGTGCCGTAACTGTGGGTGGCACGCTCGACGCCAGTGCGCCGAATGGTGGCGATGGCGGCGCGATCACCACGAATGCCTCGCAGGTTCATGTTGCCGACGGTGCCAAAGTAACGACACTGGCCACGAATGGCAAAACCGGCAGCTGGATCATTGATCCGCCCGACTTTACAGTTGCCCCATCGGGCGGTGATGAAACCGGTGCGCAACTCACCACCGCTTTGACCCAGAATAATGTCACCCTCACCTCCGGTCAGGGCACGAAGAACATGTATGGCAACGGCAATATCAATATCAACGATGTGGTGAGCTGGAGCACCAATACACTCACCCTGCAGGCCCAGGCCAATATCAACGTCACCCAGCCCATGTATGTCACTGGCTCGGCCGCTCTGTCGATGCAGTTTGGACTGGCAAATGTCAACGCCAACAACCCCGGCTCACTGAACGTCTACGCGCCGATCAACATCAACACCACCAACCCCCTGGCTTATACGGCACAGCAGGGTTCAGACGGCGCTTTGATCAATTACACCGTCATCAACAGTCTCGGTGCGCAAACTGACGCAAACTCGTCCACCCCACCGCCAGTACCGACACTGCAGAGCATGGCGACCAACACTGAAGGTAACTTTGTATTGGGCAGTAATATTGATGCCTCCGGCACCTCTTCCTGGAACGGCGGTGCAGGCTTTACGCCGATAGGCAACCCAACGAGCAGCAACTTTACCGGCCAGCTCGACGGTCTGGGACACACCATCTCCAACCTGTTTGTCAGTCAGCCCGGCGCGTCCAATATGGGCCTGTTCGGCATGATCGGCTATAACTATAGCGTGAACAATTCCGGCGTGGTCAGGAATCTCACCCTGAGCGGCGCGAATATCGCCGGCAGCAACCAGGTCGGCGCTTTGGCTGGCGCAATCAGCGGTGGCGCAGTCGTCAGCAATGTCAATATCGTTGGCGGCTCCATTTCAGGCAATAACATGGTGGGCGGTCTGGTGGGACTCAACGCCGGCAACATCAACAACAGTAGTTCCAGCGCCTATGTTGCCGGTTATGGATCCGTCGGCGGGCTGGCAGGCTCCATTACGATAGGCACGGTCAATAACAGTTCTTCAACCGGTCTGGTCAGCGGTTATCAGGACGTCGGCGGACTGGTCGGCCTGAGCAACGACTTGATCACCAACAGCTACGCTGCGGGTGTGGTCAAGGGAACAGAACACGTGGGTGGACTGGTCGGACAGTTGGTTTACGGCACCATCAACAACAGTTACAGTACGTCCTATACCAGCGGACAGGATAAGGTTGGCGGCCTGGTTGGTTACTCACCGCAAGGCACGATCGCCGATTCCTACTCACTGGGCTCGGTGTCGGGTTCAACCTACGTCAGTGGTCTGGTTGGTTACGCGACAAACAGCCACATCAGTTACACCTATACCGCTTCACCGGTAAATGGACCCACGAATACTTCCGATCCCAACTACGGTGCGTACGACGGTGCGATTGGTGGAGGCGGCAACAACACAGTCACCAGCAGTTACTGGAACAGTACCATCAACCCCCAATTCGGCCCGAATGACACTCTGACGGCATTGGGCAATATCGGATTGACCACCAATGAAATGCAATCCGCCAGCAGCTTTGCCAATTTCAATTTCGTTACCGCCCCCGTGCCTGGCAACACCGGCAACAACTGGGTGATGGTCAACAGTGATGGCTCGCTCGCGGCCAACGGCAGCGCCACCGGCAACGGCGCGACTTATCCGATGCTGGCTTCGGAATATTCCACCAACATCACCAACGCCCATCAATTGCAGCTCATGGCACTGGCGCTCAATGCCGACTACACAGTGACCAACAATATCAATGCCTATAACACGAATACTGCCGGCGGCAATCCGGATGTGTGGAGCATCCAGAGCAGCACCCCAAGCCCGACCCAAAGCGGCTTTGTGCCGGTTGGGAGTACCCAGGCACCATTTACCGGTACCCTCGACGGCCTGGGCAATGCCATCATCAGCCTGACTTCCACCTTCCCGCAATACAATGTAGGTCTGATCGGCGTCATTGGCAGCACCGGCACAGTCAAAAATATCACCTTGGCTAACGCCAATATCAGCGGTGCCGCCGATGTCGGCGCACTGGCCGGTGCCAACTATGGCACCATCAGCAACAGCAGCGCAAACGGTACGGTCAGTGGTAATACTGTCGTGGGTGGGTTGGCGGGTTTGAATAACAGCGGCACGATCGTCAACAGCAGTTCCGGCGGCACTGTCAGCGGTACCGGCCGTGGGACCGACATCGGCGGACTGGTTGGCTATTCGCAAAGCGGCACATTGAGCGGCGATTCTTCCAGCGCTACCGTGTCGGGAATCCGCTACATTGGCGGCATGATCGGATTTTCAACCCAAGACACGATCTCCGCCTGCAGCGCCAGCGGTGCGGTGACTCAGGTCGGAACCAAAGGAGGAGGTAACGGTGGGGGACTTATCGGGTCTAGCCTGGGAAGTTCAATCAGCGACAGCCACGCCAGTGGCTTGGTTACGGGAGACGGCAATGATATTGGCGGTCTGGTCGGAAGTTCGGAACTATCCGTGTTCAACAACAGCTCTTCAAGCAGCAACGTCGTATCAACCAGCACCGGAAACTACGATATCGGCGGTCTGATTGGTTACTCCGCTGGCGACCAGATTGACTCAATTGACCCGACCAGCGCAACTGGCACAATAGGCTTAATTGGCACGGCAGGCAGCTGTTTTGCCACCGGCAATGTCACTGCCAACGGGGCATACAATGTCGGTGGTCTGGTGGGCCTTTCAGCCATCTCCACCAGAAACGGGCCTGTTGCAACTACCATATCCAACAGCTACGCGACCGGCGCTGTCAGCGGCTCGAGTAATGTGGGTGGTCTGGCTGGACAAAATTATGGCTATATCAGTAACAGCTCAGCGACCGGCAGTGTTACCGGGAATCGATTTGTCGGCGGTCTGTTTGGCGTAGATATTCCTTCCAGCACTGTGACCAGCAGCTTCGCCACTGGCAACGTCAGCGGTTCATATGGCGTGGGCGGACTGGCTGGATTTGTTTACGGGCTTGTACAAAACAGTTCTGCCGCAGGTAACGTATCGGCCATCAATGTCGCTGGTCAACCTGGGGCCAACCTTATTGGGGGTCTGGCCGGAAGCAATCTGGGCACCATTGACAGCAGTTATGCCATCGGCAATGTCGGCGGTGTTGACTACCAGCAGAATGGCTTCAGTTATGGTCAGGGTATCGTTGGCGGTCTGGTTGGCCAAAACATCGGTGTCATCAGCAGAAGTTTTGCCGCAGGTTCGGTCAGCGGCAGCAGTTACGTTGGCGGTCTGGCAGGCGTCAACTCGGGCTCGATCAGTGACAGCTATGCCACCGGCAACGTCAACGCCAGCGGCATCTATATCACCAGTAACCGCATTATCAGCCTCCAAGCCAGCGGCATCCAACCTTACGCCATCGGTAATTTCTCGCTCAGTCAGGACGCCGGTGGCTTAGTCGGTTTCAACACCAGCACCATTACCCGAACTTACGCAACAGGCGCGGTCACGGCAGATCCCACGACCCAGAATCTCGGCCCGCTGGTTGGGCTAAATAACATGAAAGGCGGAAGTGTCACCGAAAGTTACTGGAATTCGGATAACAATCAATGGGCGCTGAGCAATCTGGCACCGGCTTCTTCAGCAGGCAGTCCACTGACGTATGCCCAGATGCAAATGCCGTCTTCGTTCCCTGCTGACTGGAATATCGCGACCCCCAGCAACGCAGGCACCGGCACCACCTGGTTCATGTACCCTGGCGAGGGCACACCGTTGCTGATCCCTCTCATGACGCCACTGACGCTCGCACCCGATTCTGAGAGTTCCACCTATAACGGCAACGCGTTTACTGGTGGCAACATCACACTTCCTGCGAACGTGAATATGGCGACTGTGAACTCGCCGGCGCTGGGATTGTATTTATCAGGCACACCAACCTTCAGCTATACAGATAGCTACGGTAATCCTGTCGCCCCTGTGCATGCCGGGTTTTATAACATCAATGCGGCAGGCTACTATTCCAACCAGCTCGGCTACCTGATTACCTATCAAAGCAGTAATCTGAATATCAGACCTGCGCTTCTTTCATTAAGCAGCATCGGTCAGCCCAGCGACAAGACCTACGATGGCACTACCACGGTCAGTATCGGTCCTGACGTCATTAATAACAGCGGTGAGTTCGGCAGTGACGTTGGCAATCTGAGCGTGACTTCCACAGGCACTTTTGGGACAGCCAATGTCGGCAATAATGCGGTCTCGATACAATACACGCTGACTGCCACTGGAAACACTGAAGCGACCGATTACACGCTGGGCAGGGGGGTAGTCCCATCAACACTCTATGCCAACATCAACCCGGCGACCATCACCGTCGCTGTGCCAGTGTTCACCAAGACTTACGATGGCACCACCACCGTGCCGGTGTCACAGTATCCGACATCGATGAGCATCACCAGCGGCGGCCTGCCGGGCGGCCAGTTGTTTACCAATGTCAGCAATGGCAATGGCACGACGCAGGACAGTCTGAACCTTACGTTTACCCCGAACTCTTTTGCCTACACCGATCCCAATGCAGGTACTGGCAACAAGACCGTCAACGGCTATGGCTTGACCGTCAACGACGGCAACAACGGGCTGAACTACAACGTCATCGAAACACCCAATACAACCAGCACTATCAACAAGATGGGACTCACGGTCAGCATCCAGGGTCCGGTCGTCAAGTCTTACGACGGCACCACCATCGTGCCGAACTCGCTGATCAACCCGGTGTTTATCGGCGCGGGTCCGTTGAATTCCAACGATACCTTGAGCGGCGGCACGTTTGCCTACGCGGGCAAAGGCAGTACCGGCACCACCACCAAGGAGCTGGTCGACGTAACAGGCCTGGTCCTGAACGGCAGTGATGCCGGCAATTACACATTGACGGATCAGAACGCACCAGGCCAAATCACACCGAAAGGCACAACGATCGTGCCGATCTACGTCACCGGCAGCACCGTTGCCGCAAAGACCTACGACGGCACGACCACTGCCAGCATCAAAGGCGGGTCGGTTCAAGCCGGCTTCGGCCTGGCGCTGAGTCAGACCGGCAATTTTGACTTCAGCGATGTCAGCCTCGACTCCTTGGGCAACGTCCTCCCGGTCGGGGTAACCGCCACCGACACGCTGAGCGGTACCTACGCAGGCAATTTCAAACTGATCGAACCGACCGGACTGAGTGCCAATATCAATCCCAGGGCCGTCACTGTGAGTGGCATCAAAGGCACCAACATTGTCTACAACGATACGTTTTCGGATCCCCTGGTGATCACGACCACCAGCGGTGTACCGACGATCAATAACCTGGTTGGCACGCAAACACTGGGCGTGATCAACGATCAGTTCGGTTCGCTGGCCAGCAGGGATGTCAGTTCGTCGGACAGCGTCACGACGGGTCTGGTGCTGGTCAATGGCACCGGCCTGGCCAGCGACTACAAGCTGACGCAACCCAAACTGACAGTCAGCGTCAAACCGGAACCAATTCTGGTCAGTGCCACCATCAACACCAAGACCTATGACGGCCTGACAACCGCCACGGGAACCCCGTTCCAGGTAATGGGCCAGACCAACAGCGGCACGCTGTACAACGGCGACCAGATCGCCAACGGCCCCAATACCACCTATACCTTCAGCAGTGCCAACGCGGGTACGCGCGCAGTCACGATTGCCGGCCTGACCACCACCGGGGATGTGGGTGATTACAGTTTTGTGGAACAGACCACGAAACCGACAGGCGTGATCCGTCCGATCCAGCTGTACTACACTGCCAACGGTGACAGTGCCACTACTGCTGCCGGCTTACAGCCGTTCAGCGGACAGGTTACCGGCAACTTTGCCTGCCCACTTGGCCTTGGCAATTGCCAGACTTTAGCCAATCAGACCAGCGGCACTTCCAATCCCCACGACGTTATTACCTGGACGGTTTCCCCGGCCATACCCAAATCAGGGAATCAGACTGGCTACTATGCCCTGGTGGGCAGCGGCATCAAATTTAACACTGGAAATTACACTATTGTGAATTTTCCGAGCAACGCCAAAGCAGTTTGCATCAACGAGCCTGGTCCTTGCCCTGGCCCGACGGCACAGAATGCGGAGCAGATCAGACCGATGGAACCGGGCCTCGTCAATGACAGTGCGCTGCCGGCTGCTGCTGACACTTCCGTTCAGATTCGCAGCTTGCTCGAAGCACAGCCTGCAGATTCTGAAACGCAGAAACCGAAGTTGCGCGGCGTGCAGGTCAAAGATGGTGGGGTGAAATTGCCGGATGAGGTGGTGGCGATGAATTAAATCCAGGGCGCGGAATCGTCCTTCGCAGGCTGGGATACGTCGTAGGCTG
>Ga0316220_1002128_pt1 | contig 19068 bp, 18 predicted proteins | sample TBH18005metaG_FD_203632 | JGI IMG/M metagenome (GOLD analysis project Ga0316220, IMG submission 203632) | Freshwater microbial communities from Trout Bog Lake, Wisconsin, USA - TBH18005 | ecosystem: Environmental > Aquatic > Freshwater > Lake > Hypolimnion/Profundal zone | place: USA: Wisconsin...
GCTGTGAAAAAAACTCGTATCATTTCCTTGTGTAACCTCAAAGGAGGCGTTGGGAAGTCGACCGGGGTTGTCAATCTGGCGGGGGCACTCGCCGAATCGGGCAAAAAGGTGCTTGTAGTGGACATGGATCCACAAGCGAACGCTTCTACCTTCCTGGGCATCCAAGGAGAGGGGAGAACCATTTCGGAGGTAATGCGAGGTGATCTCGTAATTAAAGACGTGATGAGGGAGCGTAGTAAAAACCTGTGGGTAATCCCATCTTCCAGGGCCCTCGATGAAACCCAGCAAGTGTTAGCCGCCACACCTGGTAGAGAGTTAATTCTTAGGGATGAAATGTCGGGGGTCGAAGGCTTTGACTATATACTCATTGATTGTGCTCCGAGGCTGGACCTTCTCCTGGTCAACGTCCTTTCGTACGTCTCGGAAGTTTTCCTGGCCGTGCAGACGGAACCTGCAGCACTCGAAGGTGTGGCTTCCATTCTTGATACTTTGAAAAAGGTCCAGAAGCGGTTGAATGCGGAAGTCTCCGTCACGGGAGTAATCTGTATGATGTACGATTCTCGTGTAAATCTGCACCGTGATGTAGTAGCTGAGATTCAATCGGCATTTGGGCCCAAACTTTTCAAAACGATGGTGCCAAGAAGAATTGCTTTCTCTGAAGCCGGGAGCCACGGTAAGACCATTTCTGAATATGCCCCAAAAGGGGCTGAGCGTGAGGTTTATGTGTCACTTGCTAAGGAAGTCATGAAAGGAGGGAAGCGATGAGTGGTGAAAAGTCAGAGCCAAGGCGGAGGGCGCTCGGGAATCAATTTGCTCTTCTGAACGATGCCCCTGAGGAAATATCCACTGAGGTGCAACCTGCGTCCGACATAAAGACCGACAACCGACCCAAGGACCTAAAGACCGTTCCCGTTAAAGAGGAACCTCGGGCTCCCAAAGAAAAGAAGGTTGCAGGAGCAAAGGCAAAACCGCCTGTTGATAAGACCGCGGGCAAGAAAGAAGATAAATCGACGGCAACCCCAAATGATGATCCATTTGGGTATATAGACCAAAAAATGATGTCATATCCACTGGTTCCTTTTGATCCTCCGGTGCTGAAACCCCTGGGGATGACCTTCAGAACAGCTCTGGCATCGAATTTATCGGTAAGGGTCAGTATGGAATTTGTCGTGAACCTTGACGAACATCTGGCTTTACTCGGGAACGTTGACCAGAGCAAATGGATCCGCGAGGCAATGTTACGGCAGCTGTCCATTGAGCAAGCGGAAAGGAAGAAGCAGCTCGGGCGTTGAACCTCTAAGAGTTTAGGATGTTAGGGGAACAAAAAGGGACCTGGAAGTGGGTCTCTTATTCGTGAAAGCTAAGTCCGGTCAGGGTTGGAGCAATGTTGTTGATTCATTGCATTTGGTTTGTATTGTAATTTTAGAATAACAATTCAACACAATACAATACAGAGAGCCTGTGGATAAGTCCGAAAAACAGTAAGTTAGGCCCCATTTGTGGAATGATTGGGCAGCAATATGGAAAGCTCGGGGTGCTTTGGTGGAAACAAGGGGCATGATAAAAGGAATGGCGGGGGAGCAATGATGGAAAGCTCGGGCGGACGATTTAGATCATGGAAAGCTCGGGGAGGCATCATGGAATGCTCGGGCAGAGTATTCCATCTGGATGTCTGCTCGGATCAGCAAGCATTGAGTTGTATCATGGAAAGTTGGAGGAAGGCCAAAATACCAATCCTAAGTGGTTAATATTAGGGCAAAAAATTTGCTAATCTGAGGCGCTATCATGGAAAGATCGGGCACTTAAATGAGCTGTGCAATCTACTGACAGCAAAGGATTTTTTGTTGAAACAATGCCCAATATGGAAAATTCCAGGCATTTCCTCTGAACCAGCGTTCCCGCTCCAACTCCTTTTCCCCAAAAATCCCACCGAAATTCTCAGACAACCCTGCCCGATCTTTCCATGATATGCCGCCTTTATTGGCGCGAGCACTGATTTTTAGCGGAACTCTCAGGTTACCGACATTGACCTTCCCCCCCTCTATACGGCCACTAAAAGGTTAGCGATTTAGTCCCCGAGCGCAAACACCCTAAATATCAGGCACCTATGAGCCATTCTGAGGTGCCCGATATTTCCATAATAAACTTGCCCCGGCGATCGATGAGAACGACAATCCTTAAAGTATCACCTCAAACCTTCCATGATAGGGGTGTTTAGGGTTTCACCTTTCCTCTATTTAAAGGCACTTGTGACTCACACGAGTTTGCCCGATTCTTCCATGATGGCTCAGATGTAGATACCCAGCGGAACAAAAGCAAGGGTATTTTGCCCATTTATTCCATGATAGGGCCCGTCTCGGATGGAAGACCAAAGATATTGAGTGGTTATGGCACGTCCCGGTTTGCCCGATTCTTCCATGATGGCTTAGGTGTAGATATCCTCCGAAACAAGGGTATTTCGCCCATTTATTCCATGATAGGGCCGGTTCAAAAGCAAATGCCAAGTATATTGGGTAGTTATGGTACAGATTGAATTGCCCGATTATTCCATGATAGCTCCGCGCCGCTCTTTCCATTGGTCGCGCCCGTGGACGCCGTTCTGGCGTCCCCTCCGAAACAAGGCAAGGAATATTGCCCATTTATTCCATGATAGGTCAGGCTTCAGGCAAACACTAAACATACTGGGCATTTATGGCACATTCTGTTTTGCCCGATTTTTCCATGATAGCTTAGCTGGCAAGTAGATCCCCTCCGAAACCAGGTAAGGACATGTTGCCCATTTATTCCATGATAGGCCGGGCTCAGAGTTAACACTGTGAAATACCAGTCACTTATGCAATATTCAGGTGTGCCCGATTTTTCCATAATAGGGCACGTATTCGTAAAACCGGATATATACTGTGAGCTATAAAACTAGACAGGATGCTAGTTTAGGGGGTGTTTGGCTCTATCATGGAAAGATTCAGGCATTCCTTTAAGGGTGGTTCTCACCCCTCTCTTCCGGTAGTAGGCTATCATGGAAAGATCGGGCAGAAGAGCCGCGCATTATGCATGGGCGTGCAAATGCTGACGAGACCAATGATGGAATAAATGGGCAAGAGTTATTGGCCGGGTCCAGGCCGATCCTCTTCCGGCGCGGATCAGGAATCATAGGATATCTGCGCACAACAGGTATGGAAAGGCAATCATGGAAAACTTCCATGCATATTTTTCTTGATTAGGCCGGCAATTTGTGTATCATGCCTGCCAAGGGTGATATTACTCTTACTGGGGGGCTTTGATGACTGAGAATGAAAAACAGACCTTGCTGTGGGAAGACACCGCTACAAAAACAATTGAGGAGACCGGAGAAATTTTCCGGAAGCATCGGTCAATTATCCACCGCACCCATGGCAACACCGTAATGGAGGAGAAGATCTTCAGCGGCCTCTTGTTTGCTGCCAAGGTGGCTATGCGTACAGGGATCGACTCAAAGAAAGGATTTGTAACAACTGAGAAATACCTAAAGACCTTTTCTGGGCTCAAAACGAAGAACAGAGAGCATCTTAGATTAACCATAGACGGACTGCAAACCAAATTGTGGAAATTTGATTTTTTTGACCAGGAGGATACTTTTAAAGAGCTAAGAACCTTCAGCCCGATTTCTGAAGCGCGCTATGCTCCAAATGGGGAGATAAAATTCTTCCTACCTCCCACCTTGATTGAGGTCCTCTCCAACCCGGACGTCTATGCAGCGATAGATTCAAAAATAACCAGCAGGCTTCAAAGCGTTTATTCCATAGCCATTTATGAGATGGGGCAGGCCTACATAGATAGGGAAATGGCTTTTCCGGATCTCTATGAGTTTCGAAAATACATGGGATTAAAAAACGAAGAATATACGAGTGTTGGTGACCTGCGACGGCACGTGATTGATAAAGGGTGTGATGAAGTAAACCTGAAGACTGACACCAGGGTAGAGTATGTGCTGCTTAGAGAGGGAAGGAAGATTGTCGGAGTCAAATTTCAATTTTCCAGGTCCACCGATCCCCTAGAGATTCCTTCGGATATAGCCCAATTGGAAGTCGTCATAGATCTTAGTGCAATGTTGCCAGTAGAGCTCCGCGGCATCCCGTGGGTGGTAAGCCTGCTTACTTCGGTCGTCAACAAGCATGGAGCCGAATGGGCAACATCAAACGTGGAAGCCTTTATCGAGCGACTTAACTCAAAGGTTGGCCCCCCGGTTAAAGCACCTGGTGCGCTTCTTAGGACTGCGTTCAAAGAAGATTACGGGAAGGCCATCCGTGACGCCAGGATCGTTTTAGAGAAGCTAAAAGAAAGAGAAGCAGAAGAAAACGGTTTGCGGAAAAAGGAACAGGAACTGTCTCAGAAGGGTAAGGAAAAGCTGCAAAAAGCTGAACAAGAAGCCGAAAGAATTGAGAGAATCGAGAGAGAGAAGTACAATGCATATTTTCAGCAGATGCCGGAGGATGCTCAGGCCGAGGCACTCAAGAAAATTAGCAACATCCCAGGGCTTTTTGGTCCGCAAACGTTCAAGATTTACCAGTACCTCAAAGACCATAAGCAAGTAATTTTACCTGCGTAGTAGCCAAATCACATCTGTGAGCTGTCGGGGCCAGTTGGGTAGTTTTATCCGAAGTTTCGAGGGCGGGCAACGGAGGGCGAAGGTCCAGATTGCTGGCATAGATGGCCGGCTACCCATAATCCCCTAAAAGGATTCCCGCCATTTGCCAATGACCAGCTGGTGTTGACTTTAGAGGGGCACTAAATAATAGCCGGTTAAGTAATAATTGTTGCGAAGTGTTATCAACCATGATAACGTTACGATAACAGATAACGTTATGATAACGTTATCATGGAATGACCAAGGAGGCCTTTGCATGGAGCAGACAGTCGATTTGCGGCAGGTTACAGATGCGATCCGGCAACTCCGGGACCGTAGCGAGCGTATTAGCCGCCGAAATGTTCAGGCGATAGTAGGCGGCAGCATGACGACGGTGCACCGACTGCTTGATGAAGCTCTGTCAGCTGAGCGGGCAATGTCAACGGTTCAGACGTCGACTTTGTCCGAGAGTCTCGTCCGGGCTATCCTGGGGGAGATCGGGGGGCAGGTGCAGGCGGCGACCGAGGCGCTGGACCTCCGTATCCGTGATTTGGCAGCGCGGGAACAGGAGATCCTCTCTGATCTTGAAGGTTCGGAGGCGAAGGTCGCCGCGTTATTGGAGGAGTTGGGCACAGCTAAGGCGCAGCTTTCCGAAGAGCGCCAGTTTGCAGAGAAAGCATCTGCAGTCTCAGCCGAACAGCAAGCGAGCCTGCGAGAACAACTAGATAAACTGGTGAGTGAAAACAACACACTGGTTCGTACTGGCGAGGCGGCTCGTACCGAAACCGCCAAAGCGCAACTCCAGGTCGAGCGGGCGGATATCGCCGCAGCGAAGGCGGAAAGCCGGGTACAAGAATTAGATACTCGGATTGCAGAGTTGACTGACGCTGTGAAAGAGGCCCAAAAAAGGGCGGCCGTAGCCGAGCGGCATGCTCAGGATCTCGGTGAAAGAATCGCCGAATCGGTCACGCAGGCTGCTGCTCAGACCGAAGCTCTTCAAAAGAGTGCCTCGACTGTCGAGCAGATTCGCCAGGAAGTATCGGTCGCTCAAAAAAAGGCGGCCGACGCCGATAAACGAGCCGCATTGGCTGAGCAGCAAGCTGAATCCCGGGTAAGAGAGTTGGAATCCAGGGTGGCTGATCTCACGGCATCCAAGGAAGTAGCTGAGAAAGGTGCGGCGGCAGCCGAGCAACTACGGCAGGAATTGGGCGACGCACGTAGAAGCGCGGCAGAATCAGACAAGCAAGCGGCCTTGGCTGAGCAGAGGCTTTCTCTTTTGGAAAAAAAGGCGGAAAAAGCAAAGGTATAACGTCTGCTCCAGCCGACCGCGTCCGCCTTCTTCGTTTGCGTGTATAGGTACTTCCAAAACTGCAGCCAGTTATGGCTTCCCTGCACCGCCTTTGATAATGGTCTGAATGGTTGCCTGGCGGCTGTAGTGCTCGATGTCGGCTAGGTGCATGGGGAGACTGGCGACCAGTTCCTGCAAGCTGCACGTGGTGACACTTTGGGCTTCCAGACGTTCCTTCCATGCGGCCATTTACGTCTCGGCGCAGGGGTACTATCAAAGCCGAGGTGGAACTCCAAAGGGGGGCTGAAATCTGGGCACATTGCAGGCGCAATTATCAAAAAATAGCAGAGTGGGAAGCCAGTCGTAATGTGCCGATGATGGTGCCGTGGAGTTGGGGACTTTGTATGATATGACCTATATGTCATACAAATCCCGCGAGGAATAAAATACCAAATGAAAGGCTAAGCAGCCCGAAGTTGGCGGTTCAGAGGGTGGGATCAAAGCGGCGAAGAGGTGGCCCATAGAACTGCACAATTCAGAAGAGGAAGCCGCGGCGGGGGAAGGCGCGATCACCGACATCGATGGCAGCGTCTACGCCTCCATTGAGGAGACCGAATCCTATTTTCCCTGAAGGCGGGGTTTTTCGCCTTCAACGACGCTGAGGGAATCAGGGCCGCTTGGGCTACGCGCCGTGAAGGCTGAGAAAGAAGGGGCCTTATGAGCGTAGCCGAGCTCGCCGAGCGGCTCCGCCGCATTCTGGATGACTACGAGGCCCGGGGACGGGAGCCACAAAGGGCACTGGAAATGGTGGCGTGCTTTTCGTCGTGCGCATTTTTGGGCAGGCAAGAATTCCGTCTCTTAGGGATCTTGAATACCTGGTAACTAAAGCAAGAGAGGAAAATTGGGGGGACAATGACGGGGGGTCTATAACGGGCGAGTAAGCTTTAGTAGGGCTCTTCCGAGTTTTCCGTGGGTACCCCCCGACCCTCCCACTGTTTTCAGCTGATAAAAGCAAGCTTTCAGAATCTGAAAGATTTTCGCCATAGTTAAAAACCATTTACCCCTTCCCGGTACGGTCAAACTTTTAGAGTCCCCCGGCAAAGCCTGGCAAAGCCTGGCAAAGCCTGGCAAAGCCTGGCAAAGCCTGGCAAAGCCTGGCAAAGCCTGGGGGTTACCCGTTTTACTTAAGATATTGTTTCTCATTATTGACAATCAAGTCATTATGTGCATAATGAGAAACACTATGCCATCAAAACCACCTATCATATCCAGTAGTGCAGCAGAGCATCTGATTGCCTTGGGGCAGCAGATTCGTGGCCATCGAAAGGCTCTGCGCATCAGCGCAACTACAGCGGCAGAAGCTGCGGGCATGTCGCGGGTGACGTTGCACCGCATTGAAAAGGGAGAGCCAGCCGTGACCATGGGTGCCTATGTTAATGCCATGGCTGCGTTGGGGTTGAACTTCGGACTGGTTATGACTGCAGAGCCGATCAAAGCGCATCCCACAGAGCAACGGGAAGGCTGGATACCGGCACGGATTCGGCTGATTGACTATCCGCAGCTCAAGCAACTTGCCTGGCATGTGCAAGGCGCAGAGACCCTGTCGCCAAAAGAAGCTTGGGATATCTACGAACGCAATTGGCGGCATCTAGATGAACCGTCTCTGACGGAAAACGAGCAACATCTGATCGATGCGTTGCGCGTGGCATTTGGGGGAGGCAACAGCCATGTTTGAGCGCCCCCACCACAAACTCCTTCTCAGGGTTCTCAGCGCCTTGAACGGGAATCTGCTGAAGGAGCACTGCTGCCTGGAGGGACCTCGTTGGGTGATGGTGGAACCGCTGGCCGTCTGATTAACGTTCCGTGGGTAACGTGATCCAATCTGCTATACTCCCGCCCCGAAAGGGGGGAGAGTCAATGCAAGATACTGAACTGTACCGTCACCTTCTGGGCCTTGAGTCGCCGTGGACTGTATCGAAGGTTAACTGGATCTCGCAGCTCAGCGGGTCGATGTCTATGCCGAGCATCCAAGGGGCGAGAAGTGGCCGTGCCCCGTGTGTGGCGAGCTCCAGCCGGTGTATGATCACTCGGAGGAGCGGGTGTGGCGCCACCTCGACAGCTGCCAATTCCTGACCTGGCGTGCTGCAGGTGCGACTGCCATGGGCTGAACCCGAGTCGAGGTTCACGCTGCTTTACGAGCGGATGGCGATTGATGTTATGCGGATGACCCAAGAGAACGTCCCCCGCAAGTACTGGGTCCCGTTCTACACCTTACGAAACAGCGACTTGAAAACGGCAAAGGCCTGGGCTATCAAGGAGAGCCTGCGGCGGCTGTGGCGGTATAAGAGAGCTTCAACGGCACGATCGTACTGGCAGAGCTGGTATTTCTGGGCCACCCACTGCCGGTTAGATCCGGTGATAAAGGTGGCAAAGATGCTGAAGCGGCGGCTGGCCCTGGTTCTCAACTACTTCACCCACCGAGTGACTAACGCTCTCAGTGAGGGAATCAACTCCCGCGTGGAGGCGATCAAGAACTCAGCAAGAGGCTTCCGAAACCCCGAACGCTTCAAGACTATGAACAGCGGAATCAAGAGGTAAATAAAGGCACCATAGCTGCGACAAGAAGACAAAGGAGTTTTTACCCCTTGAGTCTGCATGTCCTCGCTAGAGTGACTCCGGTGCACTGGAAAGTCAGCGGCCCTAGAACGCAAAAAGCTGCCCCCAAAGAGGGGCAGCTTTTAATACGCCGTGGGTCAGAGCTTTCACGGGTGAACCGTGCTTAAGTGTTCCGACCGCCATTGGGTAAGAACATACCAAACCTTCAATATGTTGTCAAACAAATAATTGTGGGAGCTTCGGCCAAGTTGCTGTGGGACTTGAGAAAGAAAGAAACCTGTTGCCTTAGAAACTCTGGTGCGGTACTTTTCCCCCACCGATTACCAACGAAGGGGACGTTTGATGGACTTCAATGAACTGGAAAAATATATATCAGCAGACCGGCTTTTCACCTATTCAACTTTATTGGGTGTCAGTGTCACTGACCTCGACAAGGCGGTTGGTGCCTATCACTGGAATAAAGCTCTTGGCGGGGCTGTGTACTCTTTCCTGCAATGTCTGGAGGTTTCACTAAGGAACTCTGTGCACATGGCGGCGAAGGCGAAGTTCGGTAAAGAGAACTGGTACGAGCCTGTTTGCAGACAGGTTCGTCTTAATATCCGCAAAAAACAAAAAAAAGCTGCCGCTAAAGCGTTGGCAGCCGGTTTGACCCCAAAGCCAATCGTGAAATTTACGGCCACCGAGTCGAAAATATGGAAGGCAATTAACCAGCTGAAAAGGGAACGGAAAATAGTTTCCTCCGCGAATATAATCTCAACGTTGATGTTCGGCTTTTGGGCCGACCTTTTCCAGGACGATTACATGTCGGGAGACCGGAGTCTTCTGTGGCCCGAGCTGTTACCAATAGTTTTTCCAAATGCGCCCAAAGGTATGCCCTTAAAGACATATTGCGACGAATTGCTCGACATCAACTTTCTGCGAAACAGGTTTTCCCACCACGAGCCCCTTTGGAAGTCAGGCTCGGTGTCGAGTGTTAATGACGCCATCACCTTTTTGGACGATGAAATGTCTAAAATAATGCGGTATGTCCATTATATCAGTGCAGATCGAGCGAAAATGCTTAAAAGTTCGGTCGCGTACAAGGAGTTCAAAGCCCTCAACAAGGCGGCTACATTGGATGTTTTTATCGGGGCAAAGAAGAATATTTTAAGTACTCATCAGTTCAAGGCTGATTTGAATCTGCATCTGAAAAATGTCTGCGACAACCACCAGATGGTGTTCGTGAAGCGAAATACCTCCATTGTGAAAGTGGTGAGTTACTGAAGTCCTGGGCAAAGGCGGTAATGTAATCAGCGTATCGCAGGTTCCCGCCCCGCGAACTTCCCATTGTCATTATCTGCGAAGGCGTGCTGCAGCGCCTGGACACTTCGCATTATTGGCGTTACTGGATCATTTGACAACCAAAGATTGTCAAATGATTTCGGCTTCCTGTGTAATGAAGAAAAGAGGATCAGGGAGCAATCCCCGATCCTCTTCTTTTTAAACCAGGCCGAAGGCCTGCGCCAGCTTGATTGCTGCTAGGCAGCAATACAAACCAGCTTCAAACGTTTCCATACGGTCTCCTTTCCGACCGCTGACTTTGCACTACCGCTTTTTAACAAGTTATGATAATTTGTTAAAACGTCTGGCTGTCGTGCGAAAGCGAGGCAGTCTAGTTGTAGGGGAGTGAACGGCCGGAATCCGTTTGCTCCCTTTTTTGTTGCTGAAATCAAAATATAACCTCCGGTAGCGAAACGCAATGTTTTTGCCCGAATATTTAATGTGTAAAGTTTGAATCGTTTGGCATCCTCAATTTTAGCTATATAGAATCCGGACATAAACTAATTACTATCCACGAGTATAATAGCTTTTAGCCTCCTCCCCCGCCTGGAGCTGGGTTGGCCTAGGCGCAGCAGCTCCAGCTTGAACAAATGAAGAAGGAACCGGTTTTAAAGAAGACGAAAGAAAAAGGCCTTTCTAGGTAGCCCAGGGCAAACCCCGCCCCCGCTTCTGCACAGACAAGCAAGCGTAAAAGGAGCCGCAAAAATTTGAATCCCAGAGGGACGCAATGAGAGTCGAGTGGCGGGAGTACCTTTCCATCGGAGTTCTGGAAATCGACACGCAGCACAAGCTTCTTTTCGAGAAGTTCAACGCCTTCCTGGCTGCGTGTGAGGGGGAAATAGTTCCCGACGAAGTGAACTGGTTGTTACGGTTTCTCGAGGTGTATGCTGTTTCCCATTTCGACGACGAGGAGCGGCTCATGCAGGCCTGGTCGCTACCGCGACCCAGTTCATCTCCGGATGGCTCAACCAGCACCTAACCACGATGGACAGCGCGATCGGCCAGTTTGCCAGGACTCACCCGAATCCTGGCTTTTGATCAGCCGCAGGATTTATTTTGTCCCGAAAACGGTGCAAAGCAACCAGATGCCGGCCTAGGAGTATGAAATTGACTCCGAAGAATTGAATCCTGGAAATTTTGGGAATACCGCGGTAAGCCCCGATTTAAAAAGTCCGCCTGCAGGGCAAATTTGGAAGCCGCTTTTTTGGCACCAATCTGCGAGCTCGTAATAATTCCCCGTCACCACGATTTTAGTCCCCCAGTCCAGCCAAATCAGTGCCAGTATTCGCCCACTTATTACCATGCGCGACCGCGCCATGCTGATGCTGATGACCGTCGAGGGGTTGCGCCGGGTTGAGATCACGAGGATGAATGTTTGCGACCTGGTGCATATGGGAGATCCCGCCGAGGCGAAGATCCTGGTGCATGGCAAGGGGAAGGACAGTTTCATCTATTCGCGGGAAGACACCATCGCCATGATAGGTGATTACTTGGTCGCCCGCGGGAAAATGCAGGTGGACTGTGAAGGGGAGGAACCGCTGTTTGTATCGATCGACAAGGGGAGCACTCCCAGGCGCCGGCTCTCCAGGATCGGTCTGAACGGGATCGTCGATAACTACCTCTCCAATGTTGGGGTGAAACAGGAGGGAATGAGCTGTCATACCTTGCGCCATACCTGCGGGCACCTGATCTGCCGGGAAACGAAGGATCTCAGGGTCGTCCAGGAGGTCCTTCGTCATTCGAGCCCCGCGACGGCGGCAAAGTATTCGGACGTCGACTCCAAATTGAACCGGCATACTAAAAATATCAGCATAAAAATAAGCAGATAGAAAAGTTCCCACCAGATGGTCGTTTCCTACATCCAGAAAAAGCGCCTGAAGCTCACCTGATCAACGGCAATTAAAAACTACGCCCCCTGATGACAAACTCGGGCCCCTATGCGAAGAAAGAGTTACTGGTTAGACACTCTACGCGCCTGCATTCGGTGGCATCCATGTGGTCTGTCGGCCTTGCGTTCTACCATGAGACACCTCCATTTGTGCCAATCGAGGCAATTCAAGCCAGCACTTAATTTAAACCCATGGCAAGCCTTTTGACTTAATTTTTTTGTTGTATTTTGCGACGCCACTTCATATAATCACACTTGTGTTCTGCACAGGAGGGCATCACCAATGCAATCGATTCGGATAACGTCTCTCGAAGATCTCGTTCCTCACATCTCTCAGTACATAGTTCCCCTGGTTAAGGAAGCGGTCCAAGTATGTTTGAGGGCCCACGCTGATGACCCTTTCAACGATAATTGGACTTTCGGGACCCATTTTTGGAAAAACACCTGGAACAGAATCAAGGCGACTTCAGAAATTGAGAACAACCCTATCCTGACTCCCATCAAGGGAAATGAATTCTGCTTTTCCGTGGGAAATGCAACCATTCATCATCACCGCGTGGGCGGAGAAGGCCTGTTGCCAAGGTCAGCCAAGAAGGTTAAAGCTTTGGCTGATGAAGCCCAGTTGCCCCTTTTCCCACAAAAAAGAAGAGTCGAATTTGACAACGTAGTCCTTGGAATAGCTGCAGACGTGCAAATCGGTCTAAGCGAAATTTTTATCGGTAAGCTCGAAAAGGATCTCGCTTCAGACCGGTATTTTTGGTCGGAAACTGTCTCGCTTTTTAAGACATCCGGAATAACGCTGGGAACTCCTAAATACATATATTTCGAAGAAGAAGCAGAGGCCATACCCGTTCTTACGTTGGAGCCAAAGGCTGTAGAGAGTGCTCAACCAGATGCATAAAACAACTGAAAGGACAACCGATGAGCATGCTCATAGATCCAGAAAGAATCACCTATGCCCGTGAGTTAAAAGGCTTTTCAAAAAAGGATTTAGCGCAGAAGGTGGACAAAACCCCGAGTGCTATTTCTCAAATAGAGAAGAGTATCATTAGGCCTGACACTGAGACGTTGATGAGGATATCACTTGCACTTTCCGTCCCTCCCAGTTTTTTCGCCAAAAAGGAAGGGAGGCGGTATATAAATCTGGGGCAGTGCCACTTCAGGTCCAAGAGATCCGTCAGCCAGGCTAAAAGGAAGCAGAGCGTCCGCATTGGCGACTTTTTCATCGAATTCGTCGATTTTCTTCAGCAACGAGGGGTTGTCTTCCCCGAAGAGAAGGTCTCAGGGTTCCAATCTTTCCAGCCCAAAGGTATAGAGGATATCGAGATAGTCGCAGCTGAATTGAGGAGATTCTGGGGCATGAGCCTGGGCCCCATCCCAAACATCACGAGGCTCCTCGAGAGTAAAGGCATTATAGTCACGCCCATCTACAATAGCTGCACTGAGGTGGACGCTTTTTCGGTATGGGAGGGAAAGCGCCCCTGGGTGATGCTGGCCCTAGGGAAGACTGCCAGTAGGGCGAGGTTCGATGCCGCGCATGAATTGGGACACCTGGTTCTACATGAGGAGTACACGCCAGGATGCTCGCTTACCGAAAACGAAGCGGACCGTTTTGCCGGGGCTTTTCTGGCCCCAAGGGACAGCTTTATCCTGGAGTGCCCGAGGCGATGGGACTATGAAGCATTCGAAAAGTTGAAATTTCGGTGGAAAATGTCGATCCAGGCCCTCGTGTACCGGGCGTACAATCTGGGGGTTTTATCCCAACATTCGTTGAGAAAGGCCTTTATTTCGATATCGCAAGGTGGTCAGCGCAAGGATGAGGGTGCAGAGTGGGCCAAGGAGCATCCAACGCTATTCAACCAGGCGTTGGAACTTATCTGCGACAAGGTGTCGTTGAGCGAGATAGCATCCAGTCTCTGTGTGTCCAAGGCGGATCTGATCGGCTATTTGAATGATGCAATATCTGAAGATTTGCTGGCTAGGCTTGATAAAAAGGGCGAGGACCAAAATGGGCAATTAGTCTTCTTGCGTGAAAGCTAGGTGCACTCCACAAACAGAAAAGCCACACCAGGATGTTCGCAGCATCATGAGCGGCTTTCCGGACGTGAACGAGAGGTCACGCCCCATTGGTAAAGGGTCAGTAGATTGTTTACTCTAGCAAAGTTTTTACCATTTGCCAATCCTGTAAATCTCCTCTCGAGAAAGGAAGTGATTCATGACCACTCGTGTACGCAGTGCTGTCTCGGGCCAGTTTGTGCCGAAGAAAGAGGCCATCACCCACCCGAAGACAACCGTCACTGAAAAGGTAAAGCCGACGAAGAAGTAACCTCCAACCCGGAGGAGAGGACACCTCTCCTCCGGCCCATTATCAGACACTTCGGAACTTCTATAGTCCAATTTCCAATCGGCGTTGAACTTCCTGTACAAACGGAGACTGCCGCCCAGACGTAAACATGATGTGAAGCTCACTTTTAACCCGAGTGAAGCCAACATAAAAGAGTCGGCGCGCTTCCCGCTGTTCTCGTTGGGTCGCATTATTTCTTGGAATACGACCGTCATCCATACCAAATAAAATCACAATCTTGAATTCACGGCCTTTTGCGCTGTGCAGCGTGGTCAGATTAACCCGGTCATTGCCTTCACCGTGTCCCGCAAACTGACCAAGGGTCATATCATACAGACCGGGGTCATCATTGATTTGTCCAATAAAAGATGAAAGCGTGACGCCTTCGTCGTCAAGAGTGCGGCATTGTACGATTAAATCAGCTATTAGGCTCTGATTAATCGACTGAAGCCATCCATGAAGGTTCAACGTGCTGTCCCGCCTTGCCCAGAGAAGTCTCAATAGCTCTCTTTGGAATAAAAGCTTCTGCTCATCAGACGTAAGGATTTCAGTGAAGATTCGGTATCCCTCTCCAACTAGCTTCGAAAAGCGCGGCGTGCCGCTATGCCATCCGTCGCAGCACCAAATCGCACAGAGTTCGAGCCACTTCATAAGGCGGCTTGATCGCGGATAGAGAGCGTTGCCATCCGTACGAATCACTCCAAATCCATATCGTTGAGCGGCATTTAACACTGCGTCCCCAATCCATGCCGCAGGGTAAATTGCGTATTCCGATGATTGCGACCGGGTGACCTGACGTGATTGCGACCGCCGTTCCGCTGTGATTGCGACCAGCGTTCCGGGGATTGCGACCGGGTAGTCGCGAGGTGTGGGATTCACTCTGTCACAGGTTCTGTTTTCACGTCAATGGTAGATTTTCTTCGGCGCATCGATTCAGCTGCTTTCAGTTCAAGTTTATAGGCGTTGTGCACCAGCCGGTCAAGGATTGCGTCGGCCAGTGTCTTGTCCTGCATGGCGTCATGCCAGGCCTTGATGGGTAACTGGCTGGTCACCACGGTGGCTTTCCTGTCGTAGCGCTCTTCGATGATTTCCAGCAGCTCTTTTCCGTCGTCTTGAGACAGTGGCGAGATGAGGAGATCATCAAGTATCAGAACCTCGCATTTGGCCAGGGCCGCCATGACCTTAGGGTAACGGCCGTCGAGCCTGGCGAGAGCAAGCTCCTGGAGAAGCTTGGGCACACGATGATAGAGGGCGGTGTGCCCGTCCCGGCAAGCCTTTTGTGCGAGCGCACAAGCGAGGTAGCTCTTGCCGGCCCCCGTGGGGCCGGTGATGAGGATGTTATGGTGGCGCGTCACCCATTGGTTCTGCGCCAGTGACATGATGACGGCACGATCCAGGCTCCTGCCGGATTTGAAGTCGAGATCCTCTATGGAGGCGGCCAGCCTCAGGCGTGCGCTCTGCAACCGATTGCGCATGCGCCGGTTGTCATTGGCTGTCGCCTGGAAGTCGACGATGAGCCCGAAGCGCTCCTCGAAGGAGAGCGCCGTCATGTCGGGGCAGTTCATCTGTTCCTGGAACGCCCGGGCCATGGCGGCAAGCCCCATGGTGGTGAGTTTCTCGATGGTCGGCTGGTTAAGCATGTTGGCTCCTTTTTTCAGTGATAGTAGCCGGTGCCGCGGATGTTCTCGTGGTCGACCGGGGCGGGTTCTAGTTTGCGTTGCAGCGGTTTCTTGTCGAGGTTATTTTCCAGGATCGATTTGATGCTCTTGTAGTTCACCCCTTTGATGAGCAGCGCCCTCTCGCAGGCCGCCTCCAGCCGTTCATTGCTGTAGCGCTTCCCCAGGGAGAGTATGCCCATGCAGGAGCGGAAGCCGTGCTCAGGATAGGTCCTGCGGGAGAGGACGTTTTCTATGGCACGCGCCGTTTCCGGCCCCGTTTTGGCGGCCCAGGAGATGAAGCGCTCCGGCGTCCACTCAGCGAACTCGAGATGCGCCCTTGGCATGTGCTCGCGGCAGGTGGTTGGTTTCCCTTTGAGCTGCGATCTCTGGTGCGATGCGACCCGTTTGCGGTTGAAGAAGCACTCCACAATGGTCTCTGTGTAGCGCACGTCCACTTCTTCCCGCACCAGGCGGTGCGGCACACTGTAGAAGTGGTGATCAACCTCGACGTGGTAATCCAAATGGACTCGCGCCTTGATCCAGTCCGCATACTCGTAGGGGGATTCCGGCAGCGGGAGCATGGCGGGCAGATCGATCTCTTCGAAACGCTCTTTACGGGTGCCGGGGAGTTTGCGGAAGGGGCGATTGTTGAGCAGTTCCAGGCGCTCGCGGATAGCGGCATTCGCCTCTGCCAAGCTGAAGAAGGTTCGATGGCGCAAAGCCGCCAGGATGAAACGCTGGACGATCTGCACGCCGACCTCGACCTTTGGCTTGTCCTTGGGGCGGCGCACGCGGGCGGGGATAACGGCGGCCTGATAGTGCTCCGCCAGGGCGGCGTAGGTGGGGTTGAGATCTGGTTCGTAGCGGCAGGTCTTGGTCACTCCACTCTTGAGATTGTCAGGGACCAGACATCTTGGCACCGCCCCCATGTAGCCGAAGGCACGTACGTGGGAACCGGTCCAATCGGGAAGCGCCTGACTCCGGGTAGCTTCGGCAAAGGTGTAGTTGCTGGCGCCCATGACCGACACGAACACCTGGGCATCCTTGATTTCACCGGTGGAAGGATCGACGATGGGGAGGGTCTGGCCGCAATAGTCCACGAACATCTTCTCGCCGGCGCGGTGCTCCTGGCGCATGGAGAGATCCAGCTTCTTGCGCCACTGCCGGAAGAGCTCACAGTACTGACTGTACTGATACCCTTCGGGATCACGCTCCTTATACTCCTGCCACAACAGCATGAGAGTCAGATTCTTGTGGGTAACCAGCTCGTTGTTCAGAGCGTTCCAGTCGGGCTGGGGACGGGAAAAGGTGGGAGAACGGTTGGCGGGTGGATAGAGGAGGCTTTCGAGAGCTGTATCATCCAGATAGCAGGGAAGTGGCCAGGACAGCTTGGCCATCATGGCTCGCCTAACGGTATCAGTAACTGCGGTCTTACTGACGCCGCAGCTCTTGGCTGTGGCAGTTCTGCTCTGGCTGCAAGACCAGACAAGGCGGAGTATCTCTCTTACTTTTCGCATGGTAACTCTTTCCTTTGGCATCTTCCCTCCCTCGTGAATTGAGGGGGTACGATACCCGTTGGAGTTACCTCGCGACTACCAAATTCAACCGGTCGTAATGCTCCGGAATGCTGGTCGCAATCGTAGCGGATTGCCGGTCGCAATCACGCCGGAATCGCGGTCGCAATCAGATCGGAATGCCGGTCGCAATCGACCGGAATACGCAGTAAATAACTGCTACATCGCCAAACAACACGCCTGGTATGCGAGTTAACGCAGCAGGCAGCACCGTTGAGAAAAGGTGATTTGCCTGTTGTTCGTAGGCGCCTGCCCGCGGATGGAAGAAAATCGTTCCTTCTTCCGCTCCCTCGGGAGCCTGATAGTCACGATCTTCGCCCAATGCATATTGAGCCGCTTCTACAATTCTTGACCCACATCGGTAATTGAACCGTAACTTTACAGTTTCGACATCTTCACGCTCTGCAAGACGTTGTAAAAGATCGGGGTGGGCTCCAGTAAAACCGTAAATGGATTGATCCACATCTCCTACGGCGAATAACCTAATACCTGTGCTGAAGCATAAACCCATTACTATGCTATGTAGTGCGCGGCCAAGATCCTGATATTCGTCAACAAAAAGAATCGGATACTTGGCAAGGATCGCTCGTTGCAGCCATTGATTATTTTTCAGTGCCTTTACTGCCAATAGTGGCATATCGTCAAAATCTATTAGGTTATGCGCTCGCAGTTCCTCTTCATATGCTTCTACCAAGGCCGCTAGTTGCGGATTTGTTGTGCGCCACTGTTCACTGTCTCGGTTCAAAATAGAGCGTCGGTAATTTCCCATGCTAAAACTCAAGTCATTCGGATTTCCTGAGCCCCCAATAACACGTTCGAAGGCAAGCTGCAAAGCGCCTCGTTGTTCATGTAGCGTTGCAACGCGAAAGCCATCTGGCAGGTCAAGTCCGGCAAGCTTAGCATATGGCAAGATGATCTGTGTCAAGGAGAACGAATGAACCGTGCCGATGAAAACTCGGCCGCCAGGTTCGACGCCTAAGGCATCGAGTCGTTGCTCCAACTCCCTTGCGCATTCGTTATTATACGTAATACACGCGATTCCCCGCGGTGCATCAACATCTTCTGACAACATGCGAGCAAGTTTTATGGTCAGCGTCTTGGTTTTCCCACTACCTGGCCCGGCCAATACGATACAGTGACCTGTTGAATTATAGGCCGCCCACTGGCCGGGATTCCGGCGCAGTTCCGCAGCCACTCGTAGATATAATGCGCGATTAGACAAGGTCGGCCACAAAATTAATCGCTTGGCTAATATAGGCAGGCGGGACGAGCTCGCCCATACGTGCGGCAAGTCGTTGCGCAAAACGGCCTTTTCCGATTGCGTCGACCAGAGAAAGGAGTTTCGTGATGTCAACTGTATCTGGTTCAGATTCCCATTCCTCAATCCAGCCATTTCGAATTGGTCCAAATTCGCCTTCGCGCAGTGTTTCGATTATAAATGGGCCGAACTCGTCCTTGAAAAGATCAACCTCCAGTGTGTAATCATTTAAAAATATGCCATATTCCTCTGCGAATACACAGAATTCATCATAATCAGGATTCTTAATAGCAGCATCCACCTTGGCCGATACTGCCCCCTTTTGTGACATTTCGATCATTCGGATCAGCTTCCCGGCGCGGGAGTAGCCCAGTGGGGCGCCTTTTTGTCGCGGGTCCCAATCGGTGATAATGGAAAAAGGGATGCCAAGACCCGTTAGGAACTTCGCATATGGGTGAAAGTTGGTCCCTGCGACAGAACAAACAGATATGCCAAGAAAATCTAGTGGCTTCCCGATCG
>Ga0316220_1002129_pt1 | contig 19065 bp, 15 predicted proteins | sample TBH18005metaG_FD_203632 | JGI IMG/M metagenome (GOLD analysis project Ga0316220, IMG submission 203632) | Freshwater microbial communities from Trout Bog Lake, Wisconsin, USA - TBH18005 | ecosystem: Environmental > Aquatic > Freshwater > Lake > Hypolimnion/Profundal zone | place: USA: Wisconsin...
TTTTGGATAAGATTAAAGAGGTTGGAGCATTTACTCAGGGTACTCCAGGAGCAGAAACAATTAAGGAGATAAAGCAATTTGGTAAAAAAATTACTTATGTCACTGGTAAAGAGGGATTTAATTCATTTAAAGATACGGATCTTGATGAACTTTTAAAGAACAAAGGAATTAAGCAGATTTGGGTTGCGGGGATGGTTACATCACTTTGCGTTGACTCTACCGGTCGTGCGGCTTATGAAAAAGGTTACCAAGTTTCCATTCTTGAAGACTGCTGCTCTGCGAGAACGCATTTTGAACAAGAATTTTTTTGTGAGAATGTTTTCCCTTTATATGCCAAAGTGATTAGTGCAAGCTTATCGGCTTGCACAGCATTGGGGTAGATACGAATTTTGGTTGCAGTTAGCATAACTTCTATTGTATATGTAATTTACAGTAAATAAAGGATAACTTCGTTATCCGCGCTATCCAGAAGGTGAATTGCCGCTATGCGGCAAGAGAGACTCCGCTGGCGGATCTCCGCCGTGAACGGCAAAGATTTCCGCGCAAAAAGTGTTAAATTGTTGAATCTGCAAGCTTAAGAATTTCGATATTGTTTCCATTTGGATCTTGGATGTAAACGGAGCTTGTTCCGTCACGATGTGGCACTGCGGTTCCAAAAGATGTTATGTCCTCGCGCGTGACCGCAAAGTGAGGAGGATGCTGATCAGGATGAACTAGTGCTAAGGATAGATTGCCAAATTTCAGTAATGCCCAGCTTTTGTCTTGGTAAGCTATCTCGCATGCAAAGTTTGTTAAATACCATGCCACAGAATCATCAAGATCTTCTACCTGAAGAGCAATGTGGTGAATATGGTCGAGTGTATTTGACATAAAGATTGATCTTGTTGCAAGTTAATAATTCTTCTGATTGTTAAACAGCTCAAATAGTTTAGTATTTATTTAAATAAAAAATATATTTTACAGCGTTATTTGATGGGAAGCGCAGAATAGATGTCGTCGTGAAATAAAAATCCTATTCAGCAATGAGTTGGTTTTTTTGTATCTAAAATTAGTGATTAACTTTAATTGTCAAGGTCATCATAACCGTCTGTAATGGGTTGCGAATAATGAAATGCAGCATTTTTTTGGGATATTACTTTTTAAAAATCACTATTCGTCAGATTTGTGCGTTTCCATTTAGTTTATTGCTTTCTTTTTTTCAAGGGTTTTCTGGCTGCCTTAAGCCCACTTCCAGTTCGTAATCTTCGGCAATGTCTGGATCAATTGAGGCCAGCTGCGCACTAATCTTCTTAACCTGCTGTTCATCGCCTTGCGATTTAGCCAACAGACCCAATTGGTAGATCGCGCTCGAATGCTTAGGGGCTAAGCTCAACACCTTTAAATAGCTTCTTTTGGCGACCTCAAATTCTTGCAAGCCCTGCTGCGCCAAGCCTAAGTGCATCCATGCTTCTGCATTATCTTTCTCTAAGCTCACCCAAGTTTTGGCGATGATTTCCAATGCACTCCATGCGCCGGTTTTAAGAGGTTGCACGGCTTGCATAAAAAATGGCCGCTCTTTCTCTGGGACATCCCAAAACGCCGACTCCATGGGCGAAGTCAGCAAAATGTCTGGTTGCATGAGTAAGTCTTCCACCCATTTCATCGGCAGACTGTAGTAATACGCATTTCGGCCTGGGCTTTTAAAGGTAGTGAAGCCCACCAAACGGCCTTGATAATCCAATAAAGCCCCACCGCTTGCGCCCATACTAAATCCTGAAGTTGTGCGTATCAGCAGACTATCATCAAATGGAATTAAAGCTTTTACCGTGCCAAACGATTCAGTTGGCCGCGGAGCATTTCCCGAAAAGCCAAGTGCGACAATATGCTGCTCGTATTGCAATGCGTTGCTGTCGCCGTGGGGTAAAGGTTTAAGCGGTAAATCATCAAACTTTAAAATGCATAAATCGTGACGCCAATCGGCTTTCATGGCAATGGGCGCGTAACTGTTGCCTGATTTATTCACGGCAATACCACGCGCATTGGCCACTACATGGCAATTGGTTGCGACGTAGTTTTCTGCAACAACGACACCAGAGCCTATGCCAGTCTGGCCATTTTTATCTTCCACACGTACTTTGGCGACCGAACGACTTAAGTCCAAAATAAATTCCGGCTTAGGGGTTTGATCAGCCTGTGCAGGTCCGCTGATTAATAGGCTAACGAGTAACGCGCACAAGGCAAGGTACGGTTTAGTGTGGCCGATCATAAGGGCATCCAGTAATAATTGTAAGATTTTTTACTGTGAGAACATTTTTGTCATAAAGTTCTAAAAAGAGCAGGCGATTGCGCGGTATTTAAAAAAATTATTAAGTTTATAAAAATTCAAGAAAGTTTGGTGCTTTGTTAACGACTTTTATTAGTTTTTTTCCCCTTCGGCTCACAACCAGCTTGCTACAAAGTTTAGGGTCAAGAAGTAGAGTCGGCATTGACTTAAAAATTAAATCGCTATTTATATAGCCTATAATTTTGTGACACACAAAACTCTAAGAATGCTCTAAATATTTACTAATCTTTAAAACGACGAAAACAACAATATTTTAATTTATTACTTCTCGCTACCTGCATAGATGCGCTACAATAATGCCTTGTTTTAAAAACTGAGTTTTATTTCAGTTAAACCCTACCTGCGAGAGTGGCGGAATTGGTAGACGCACTGGATTTAGGTTCCAGCGCCGTAAGGCGTGAGAGTTCGAGTCTCTCCTTTCGCACCAAGTAACATCAAGGGTTAGCAGCCTTTTGATTATCCTGTAGTATCACGATAAATCCCAATAAATCCTTCTAAATTTTCCATGGAATTTCTGGTTGACTCCAACAACTTCCATTTATCTTTGTTGACTCCTTGGAGTGTCGGTAGCATCCTAACTGTAAGTCTACTGAATCAAATGGTCGACCCAGCCACCACTAAGGAAAGTTTAAGATAGTAGTGGGTGGGAAGTGGGAACGACAAACCCTCTGAAAAAAAATATTTTGAGGACTAACTTTTCTTGTCGATGCGCAAAAGCCAGACCTAATCCATGGAAGCCAGCCCCGCGCTTAACCGCGGAGTATACTTGGTCTAAGAAGTTGGACTCGTCCTGTCCCATCGCTATAAGCGATGTTGCAGGGGTACGACTATGCCTAACAAAACGGCCACCTTGGCTAACAATTCAGTGCTTGATATTCTTCGGGCAACCTATCAAACTATTTTCATTTCTGCGGTTGATGCGGGCAAAGAAATTGGAATAGCCCCCGGAACTACCAGAAACATGCTTACAAGGGGGGGCGATTCCCCCTGTCAACTCAGAAAATTGGTGTCAAAAGAGTGGTGTCAATTTTTGTATTGGCAGATTTTGTGATGCAACGGTCACAAACCATTTCGACAACTATACCTCCAGTACAAGCTAGAAAAGGAAGGCCTCCCAAATCAGAACGCATGAGAGTGCAGGGGAGGCTGTGATGGATCTGCTGAGTTCGATTCATTTAACTTTTATCACTTCGCAACCCATTATTTACCAATGGAGAAAAATAATGGCAATAATTAAGCGTGTGATACTAGAAGATTTTGAAGTTGTTTTAAAAGAATGTTGAAGGAACTAGTATCTACTCGTTACATACTTAGGAAACGAGTCAACAGCGGCGGCGGTTTTTTCAACCCGTCTCCGCGAGAACCCCCTGTCTTTAGACATGGGGAGGTTTAGATATCCAAAATGACGCTAATGCATATTTTTAAAACTGCATCAACGCTTTTCTTATTTCCAACTCATTAAAACCTTTGCCAATAATCACTATTCGTGACTGCTTATTCTCTTCATGCCAACCTTCAAGAGGGGTAGGTGGATAGGGCGTAAAATGAACGGCATGAATTGCGAGTGGGTCTTGTTGGTCTTCTGCGTAAATAACGCCTTTAAGTCGCAGTAAATTTTTTCCATAGGTTTGACAGAACCATAGTAAGTGCGGTTTAAGTCGGGTCCATTTTAAAGGGCTCGGCATTACCACGGTAAAGTTAACTATATTGTCATCATGTACATTTGTCGTTTGTGGAAGAGTTGCTTTGCGTGGTTTGTTTGGAGCGCGAAGCCAGCGCAACGGTGAAGCCTGTTTAGTTGTTAGATCGAATAATCCGACATCTATGATAAGTCTAGGGTCAATTTCACCTTTCACAATATTATGCTGATTAGCGCCAGGATTGATGACTTTAATTTTCTGCTCTAGCTGGTTGATTTGGTCCTGGCTGGCTAGATCGGTTTTGGTCAGTAGTAATACATCGGCCACTGCTACCTGCTTAAGAGACTCTATATTATTTTCTAGTTGGTGCAATCCGTAAATACTATCAATAGTCACCACCACAGCATCTAGTCTATAGGTGGACTCAATCACTGGTTCATTCATCAGGTTGGCAAGTATGGGCCCTGGATCAGCCATACCAGTGGTTTCAATAATTAAACGTTTAAATTCTGGAATGGCTTTTAGTGCTCGCTTAAAGAACAGGTCACGCATGGTGTCGGCCAATTCGTTTTTTAAACTACAGCAAAGGCAACCGGAACTGAGTAAAACAGTATTGTCTGCGATATGCTCACTTTCTATATTTTGGGCTAAATTACTTTGCGCAAAAATTTGATCCAAGCCTTCATGTCCCAGCTCGTTAATAATGATTGCAGTGTCGTGCAACTCTGGTTGGCGAAGCAGTTTGTTGAGCAGGGTGGTTTTGCCGCTCCCTAAAAATCCAGTAAGCAGAGTGACGGGTATACGTTGATCCATTTTATCCAGCTAATTATTTAGTGTAGGTAAACATTGGTTATGCAATTGATATCTTGCTTAAAGTCCAAACGATGGTCATGGACTGTTATAATACATAATACTATTTATTGCAAAGCTTCAGAAATGCGAGCTCTGCCACTGTAATTCAAATAGATTTAACTCTTAGAAATTAGACCTAAACAATGAACGTATTTTTTGAAGAAGACGGTAGTTTCAAAGTTGCCTCTATCATGACTGAAACTCAGGGCTCTATGCAAATAGAATCTGTCAGTGGAAAACGAAGTAAAGTTAAAACTAGTAGCGTTTTAATGCGTTTTGAATTGCCATTAACTGGCTTTATGGAGGCGGCTAATACCGAAGCTATAAGCTTGGATATAGACTTTTTATGGGAATGCTGCGGCGAGCCTGAATTTGGATTTGAAGCTTTCGCTGCTGACTACTACGGTCGTAAACCTACGCCTATTGAAGCAGCTGCTATCGCCATTAAGTTACATAGCGCTCCTGTTTATTTTAACCGCAAGGGCAAGGGTCATTATAAAGCTGCCCCAGCAGAAATTCTGAAAGCCGCTTTGGCTGGGCTAGAGAAAAAAAGATTGTTAGCCGAAAAAATGGCTGGGTATGTACTTCAGTTAAAAGCGATGGAAATGCCTGATGAATTGATGACTAAGCTCGATATGTTGTTATATGAGCCTGATAAGAATTCGATGGAATATAAGACATTAGATACTGCAGCTAATGAACTGCACATGACAAGTCTTAAATTGCTTCAAGCCTGTGGCGCCATTCCTTCTGCGCAAGATTTTCATCTAGGCGCTTTTTTACGTGAACACTTTACCAAAGGGACTGCATTTTCCGCTGACCCTGTGATTGAACCATTTGAAGAGTTGCCATTGGCCGATGCTGAGGCTTTTAGTATCGATGACAGCACTACTACCGAAATTGATGATGCTTTTTCTATTACGCAACTCGCTGATGGCTTGACTCGAGTGGGCATTCATATTGCTGCACCTGCCCTAGGTATCCTCCCTGATAGCCCACTGGATAAAGAGGTGATGCAGCGCTTATCTACTGTATATATGCCTGGGCATAAAATTACTATGTTACCAGAAGAAGCCATTAGGCCATTTAGCTTGGATGCTGGCGAGATTAAGCCTGTATTATCGTTGTACTTGTATGTGAACACGGACTTAGTCATTACCCAGCGAGATACCAAAGTAGAGCGCATGAAGATTGCTGATAATTTGCGTCACGATACCTTGGAGCCATTTTTTAATGAAATGACTTTATCTGAGGATAGTGGTCACCCATATTGGGCTAAGTTGCATTATTTGTTTCAATTAGCGGAATCATTGGAAAAGTTACGTGGTAAGTACGACCCTACAAAACCGCCGCAGATTGACTACAATTTTTACGTTAATGACGGTAAGGTCAGTATCGTTGGCCGTCACCGGGGTTCGCCTATGGATAAACTAGTGGCAGAGTTGATGATAGAAGCTAATAATCAATGGGGTGCATTATTAGCCACGCATGATGTGCCTGGCTTATATAGAGCGCAATCCGGCGGCAAGGTTTATATGACAACAAAGGCTGAGCCCCACCAAGGACTTGGTGTAGCCCAATATGCTTGGAGCACCTCGCCTTTGCGACGTGCTGTGGACTTGATTAATCAACGTCAGATTATTAGTGTGGCCCAAAATATAGTGCCTGCTTACCCGACAAACAGTGAGGCATTAACTACGCATATGCGTAATTTTGAACTGACCTTCCAAGCCTATAGTGAATTTCAGTCGCGTATGGAACGATACTGTTGTTTACAATATTTAATTCAAGAAGGCACGCAAATAGTAAATGCTACCGTGTGGCGTGAAAATTTAGTGCGTTTGGATAACTTACCTTATATGACAAAGGTTTATGGATTACCTGAGCTAAAGGCAGGGATCCGCATCAGCCTGCAAATACAGGAAGTTGATACGATATTAATTGAGTTACGCACTAAATTTATAGCGGTATTGGAAGAGGATATTGTGGTTATAGAGGCAACAAATGAGGTTGAAGGCACTAAAAATGCAGAGGTGGTGGCTTAGTGCTTCCCATTGCTAAGCGTTTGATGCGTGGATTCGATGCCAATGATGAATCAGTCGATGTAAGTGAGTCGGATGGTGTTCGTGCCTTACACTTAGGATCTATCACTATTCAAAGCGCGATGCGCATACGCGACCCGTTTGCGCTGGAATTAACTTATACGCGTGCAATAATGTGTTTTTTGCTATTTAAATTGTCCATTAAGAATGTTTTGGCAATAGGATTGGGTGGGGGTTCGCTAGCAAAATATATGCACGCTTATTGCCGAGAAATTAAGAGTTTAGTGATCGAACTTAATCCAAAAATCATACACATTGCGCATAGTCAGTTTTTTTTGCCAGACAATGATGAGCGCTTAGAAGTGATTGAGGGGGATGGTCTTGCCTATTTGGCAGAACACTTGGAGTCATCAGAAGTACTAATCATTGATGCTTTTGATTGTAACGGCATACCACCTAATTTTTGTAGTCAAGAATTCTTTGATCAATGCTACAAGACTCTTACTGATGACGGTATTCTAGTGATTAATTTATGGGGAAGTGATAAGAAGTATGATGTGTATTTGCAGCGTATTGAACAGAGTTTTGATGGCAAGGTATTAAAATTACCGACCGGGAAGCCAGGTAATATTGCAGTATTTGCTTTTAAACGTGAACCTGCAGATCTACGTTTAGCCAGCTTAAGAGAACGAGCTAAGCTGCTAGAAAAAACACATAAAATTGAGTTTTTGCAGTTTGTAGAAAAATTGGCAGAACATAATTCCAGTAATAGTAACCGAATTTTTATGAAAAGCGATAGCTAATTTATGCAACAAAATCAAGCTCCTAATCGATATTTTGCCACCTGTCCTCGAGGGCTCGAGCAACTATTGGCCGATGAACTTTTGCAAGTCAATGCTAAAGCTATTAAGCCAACTGACGGTGGTGCAAGTTTTGACGGTGATTGGTCGGTTTGCTATGCCGCTAATTTGCACTCACGGATTGCAACTCGGATTTTATGGCAAGTGTCGCGAGGTAAGTACGTCAATGAAGAGGATTTATTTGAAGCTGCTTATAAGTTGAATTGGCCGCAATGGTTTGATGTTAAACATGACTTTATGGTGAAGGTGACGGGCGTTAAATGCCCTCTTAAAAGTTTAGAGTTTGCCACACTGAAAATCAAAGATGCAGTATGCGATAAGTTCAGATTGAGCGTGGGTAGTCGTCCTTATATAGACACTAAAACTCCCGCAGTGCGTATTCATGCCTATCTAGCTACAGAAGAATATCAGTTTTACTTGGATACTTCTGGCGCGGCTCTTTATCAGCGTGGTAACCGAGGCGCTTCTATAGAAGCGCCTTTGCGCGAAAATTTAGCTGCAGGAATTTTGAAATTATCAGGTTGGCAAGTCGGCATGCCATTACTTGATCCGATGTGTGGTAGTGGGACATTTTTATTAGAAGCCGCGATGGTAGCACTGGATATGGCGCCAGGATATAAAAGAAGTTTCGGGTTTGAAACTTTAAATAATTTTGAGGCAAACACTTGGTCCAAACTTAAAAATCTTGCCTTAAGCAAGGTTAAGCCAGTGACGTTCCAAAAAATTTATGGTTCAGATATAGATTTACGTGCAGTTCGCATTGCTAAGAAGAATTTAGAAGATGCTGGTTTGTTGGCAGCGGTACAGTTATCACAACAAGATATCGTCAATCTATTGCCGCCAGCTGAAAGCGGAGTGATGGTAGCTAATCCTCCTTATGGAGTTCGTATTGGTGAGGATGAAGAGCTTACAGTGCTCTATCCAAAAATTGGCGAATCGCTTAAACGCAAGTTTGCCGGCTGGAATACCTATTTTCTCACCAATGATCTGCGTATGCCGAAATTAATGCGTCTAACACCAAGCAAACGCACGCCTTTATTCAATGGACCTCTGGAATGCCGATTGTTCGAAATTAAAATGGTGGCGGGAAGCAATCGTAAATAGAGATTTCAGGAGCATTTTGATGGTAGAAACCAATGCAAGCCCAGATTCATTAGTGCAATTAAATCAAAAACTAAAACAATTTGTTGAAGATCGAGATTGGAGCCAGTTTCACTCACCAAAAAATTTAGCGATGGCGATGATTGTTGAAGCTGCAGAGCTAGTAGAACATTTTCAATGGAGTACTGAGGATGAAAGCTATCACATGTCGCCTGAAAAGCTTGATCAAGTCGGACATGAGATTGCAGACACTTTTGTTTATTTACTGAGGTTAGCGCAAGTACTGAATATTGATTTGATTGATGTCGCTAACAACAAAATAGCGCTGAATGCTTTAAAGTATCCAATAGAAAAGGCTCGCGGAAAGAATAATAAATATACCGATTACCTTTAAATTGGACATCCTAAAAAAAGAAAAGCGCATGACACGTTAGCTGTCATGCGCTTTTCTTTTTAGACTTACAGTCAGTTATTTAAGAGCTGCTAATGCTGCGGCGTAATTGGGTTCACTAGTGATTTCTGATACTAATTCGCTATGTAAAACCTTATTATTTTCATCTAAGACTATGACTGCTCGGCTGGTAAGTCCAGCCAAGCTAGTTGAATTTATCGCTACACCATAGCTTTCCGCAAAGCTAGATGTGTTGCGGAATGAAGATAAAGTCTCCACATTTTCAATACCTTCAGCGGCACAAAAGCGATTTTGTGCAAATGGTAAGTCAGCTGAAATGCACAGAACCACTGTATTGTGTAGGCTAGATGCTTCCTTGTTAAAAGTGCGCACTGAAATTGCACAAGTGGGTGTATCAATACTTGGAAATATATTGAGCACTTTGCGTTTGCCCGCAAAGTTGACTAATGAAACATCGGTTCTAGTTTTGTCTGCCAGAACAAAATCAGGTACGTTTTGACCTTTTTGTGGAAAGTGCCCACCGATTTCTACTGGTCCGCCTTTAAGTGTGACTGCGTTGGTCATGGTATTTCCTCTGTTAGTTTTGTTTTTTTATTTTTACAATGCTTATCATAAAACAAAATCGATTAATTTGCATTGCGATTTTTCTTGATTTTATGAAATTATATCCCATTGTTTTAGTAAGGTTTTTATAAGAAATTTACATATTATTCTTTAATTAAAATTCATTCAATTATTTTATCTTATTGGACTGGAGGTCCCAAGATTTATGCTTAAAATCCACTAATTTTTACGCTCAAAATAGGACTGTTTAAGGTAAAATTGATGCATGCTTGCAACTACTCAATTAGCTTTAAAGTCACCTCAATTTGTACACTTACGCTGCCATAGCGAGTATTCTATTGTCGATGGTATTGTGCGTATTGAAGACTATGTAAAGCTTGCTGTAGAAGATGGAATGCCAGCCTTAGCATTAACTGATTTAAGTAATTTATTCGGTGCTATCAAGTTCTACAAGTTTGCACGTAGCAAGGGCATTAAGCCAATTATAGGCTGCGACATCTGGCTTGAAAATTCTACTAACCGAGATCAACCTAGTCGAGCGCTATTGTTATGTCAGTCGCACGCAGGCTATTTGCTGCTATGCCAATTAATCAGTCGCGCCTATTTAAGTAATCAATATCGCGGCCGTGCTGAGTTTAAGCTTGAATGGTTCGAAGAAGGCGGTACCGAAGGTTTGATTATGCTTTCCGGAGCAATAGCTGGAGATGTAGGTCAGGCATGTCTGCAAGGAAACTTCGATTTAGCTCTGAAGTCAGCGAGTCGGTGGAAAGCATTGTTTCCTGAACGTTTTTATCTTGAAGTTCAGCGTGTTAACAGCCCTACGCAGAATAATAATGAAGAAAGCTATATTCAGCTGGCACGGGCCATAGCAAGTCAGTTGCAGTTGCCAATCGTTGTGACACATCCAATTCAATTTACCACTTCTGATGATTTTAGAGCGCATGAAGCGCGCACATGTATATCTGAAGGCTATGTATTAGCTGATACACGTCGTCCTAAAAACTTTACTACTGAACAGTTTTTTAAAACTCAGGCTGAAATCGCAATTTTGTTTGAAGACATGCCTGAGGCGCTGGCGAATAGTGTTGAAATTGCTAAACGCTGCAACTTATCGCTGACTTTAGGTAAGAATTATTTACCCAATTTCCCTACGCCTAATAATGAAAGTTTAAATGAGTATTTGATTGATGTTGCCCGGATTGGTTTAGAGCAGCGCTTATCGGTGCTGTATCCAGATGAAGTGCTACGGGTATCTAAGCAACAGAGTTATCACGACCGTTTAGACTTTGAAACCAAAGTAATCAACCAGATGGGCTTTGCTGGTTATTTTTTAATTGTTGCCGACTTTATTAATTGGGCTAAGCATAATGGTGTTCCAGTTGGACCAGGCCGCGGATCTGGTGCTGGTTCTGTAGTTGCTTATAGCTTAGGAATTACCGATTTAGATCCGCTAGAATACAACCTGTTATTTGAGAGATTTCTTAATCCTGATCGAGTATCCATGCCTGACTTTGATATCGACTTTTGCCAAGAAGGTCGCGATCGCGTTATTGATTATGTGAAAAAAAAGTATGGTTTGAATGCGGTTTCGCAGATAGCTACCTTTGGTACTATGGCCGCTAAGGCTGTGATACGTGATGTTGGGCGCGTATTAGATTTGCCGTTCCATTTTGTTGATGGTATTAGTAAACTTATTCCCATGGAATTGGGTATTACATTAACAGATGCTTTGGTTAAAGAGCCTCAGTTAGCTGAGCGACGTGAAAATGAAGAAGAGCTACGCGAACTACTTGAGTTAGCTTTAAGGTTAGAAGGCTTGGTCCGTAATGTGGGGATGCACGCTGGTGGGGTGCTGATTTCTCCGGGAAAAATATCTGACTTTGCCCCTATTTATTGTCAGCCTGATGGTGCCAGTTTAGTCAGCCAGTTCGACAAGGATGATGTTGAAGCCGTAGGTTTGGTTAAGTTCGACTTTTTAGGCCTGCGTACCCTAACGATTTTAGAGTTGGCTTTAATTAATGCTAATAAGCAACGACTTGAAAGCAACTTGCCGCCTTTATCATTTTCGACTTTACCCCTGAATGATAAAGCTACGTTTCAGTTGTTAAAAACAGCTAATACCACTGCAGTATTTCAACTTGAGTCTCGCGGTATGAAAGATATGCTTAAGCAAGCACTTCCGGATTGCTTTGAGGATATTATTGCCCTTGTAGCTTTGTATCGACCAGGGCCTATGGATTTGATACCGGATTTCTGTAGGCGAAAACATGGTAAACAGCGCGTAGAGTATCCACATCCATTGACTGAGCCTATCCTGAAGGAAACTTACGGTATCGCTGTTTATCAAGAGCAGGTGATGCAGATTGCACAGGTAGTTGCGGGTTACAGCCTTGGGGGGGCAGATCTATTGCGCCGTGCTATGGGCAAGAAAAAGCAAGAGGAAATGGATGATCAGCGTAAGACATTTACGGAGGGAGCGGTTAAAAATAATATGACCGAGCGTCAAGCAACGGAATTGTTTGATTTATTGGAAAAGTTTGCTGGTTACGGTTTTAACAAATCTCATGCAGCGGCTTACGCGATGGTGGCCTATCAAACCGCCTATTTAAAAGCACATTATCCAGCAGCCTTCCTAGCGTCTACTATGTCCGCTGATATGAACAATACAGACAGCGTCCGCATATTTTATGAGGATTGTGCGCCAAACCAAATTGAAGTATTGCCCCCTGATGTCAATCAGAGTGAATATAAATTTAAACCGTTGAATAAAAGCCAGATTCTCTACGGTTTAGGTGCTGTCAAAGGAACTGGTTCTGCCGCCATTGAAGTGATCTTGGAGGCGCGTGCTAAAGACGGACCATTTAAAAATTTATTCGACTTTTGTAACCGCTTGGATTTACGTAAAGTCAATAGACGTGTAGTGGAATCTTTAATTCGTGCAGGTGCTTTTGACCAGCTATCACCTAGCCGCAACGCTTTATTGGCCGGCGTAGCCATGGCCATGGCGGCGGCAGAGCAAAATAGTGCGAATAGCAACCAGAATAGCCTGTTTGGAGAAGCGGCAGACAATGCTGTGCATGTATTGCCTGCTGTCCCAGCATGGTCGGAACAGCAACGTCTTCAGGAAGAGAAAGCTGCCCTCGGTTTTTTCTTCAGTGGCCATCCCTATTGGGCCTATCAAAAAGATCTTAGTCAATTCGTCAGTACTACCTTAGCTAATTTATCACCCAAAGAACAACCGCAACTATTGGCAGGTATTGTTTCTGGCGTTCGTAACCGATTGACTGCTCGAGGCAAAATGGCAATTGTAGGCCTCGATGATGGAACAACGAGGATTGAGGTGGTGGTTGGTAATGATTTGCTCAATCAATCACAACAATTGCTTAAAGATGATCAATTAATCATTGTGGAAGGGCGCGTCAGTCATGATGAGTTTTCTGGTGGTATTCGTGTCAACGCTAGGAAGTTACATGATTTATCCAGCATCCGAAATAGTCGTGCTAGTTTTTTAAAAATCTCATGTAATGGCCAAGCTGATGCGATTAAATTGCATACTTTATTAAAGCCATATTGTAAGAGTCCTAGTGATGAAAGTCGCGGTTGCCCTATTAAAGTGGAATACCATAATGCCAGCAGTAAGGTTGAGTTGATGCTGGGTAATAATTGGCGCGTAGATTTACACGAAGACCTGATTGCAGACTTAACCGAATGGTTAAGTCGTGATAACGTAAAAATCCTATATAATTGACCTTAAGAATCCTAAGATAGACGACAAGAATGAAAATAACTTATTTAGATTTTGAACAGCCAATTGCAGAACTTGAAGCCAAAATTGAAGGCTTACAATCAGCTCATGATGACCACGATAATTTAGATATCTCTAAAGAGTTGTCGGCTTTGGAAAAGAAAAATCAAAAATTATCCGAAGATATCTATGGAAGCTTGTCCGCTTGGCAGATTTCACAGTTAGCACGTCATCCCCAACGTCCATACACCCTAGATTATATTCAAGGCATCTTTACGAATTTCGAAGAATTGCATGGTGATCGTGCTTATGCCGATGACCCAGCTATTGTTGGGGGATTGGCTAGGTTTGAAGGTCAGCCTGTCATGGTGATTGGTCATCAAAAAGGTCGTGATGTGAAAGAACGACAATACCGAAACTTTGGTATGCCTCGGCCTGAAGGCTATCGCAAAGCGTTACGCCTTTACCGCATGGCTGAAAAGTTTAGTATTCCTGTGATAACTTTAATTGATACTCCTGGTGCCTATCCAGGTATTGGTGCTGAAGAGCGAGGTCAATCTGAAGCGATTGCTCGTAACTTATATGTCATGGCTGAACTTAAAACACCAATTATCGGTGTGATTATCGGTGAAGGTGGCTCTGGTGGGGCATTAGCCCTAGGTGTGGTTGATCAGTTGTTAATCTTGCAATACGGCACTTATGCGGTCATTTCACCTGAAGGTTGCGCATCAATTTTATATAAGAGTGCTGATCAAGCGCCAGTAGCGGCAGAGTCTCTAGCCATCACCGCAGATCGACTTAAAGCAATGGGATTGGTTGACCGCATTATTGCCGAACCATTAGGTGGTTGCCATCGTACACCAGAGGTGGTGATGGAAACATTACGACTCGCTTTAAAAGAAGAGCTGACTAAGTTAAAAAGCAAATCGATTAAATCTTTACTGTTGACTCGATATGAGCGTTTAATGGGTTACGGAAAATTTAAAGAAGTTGTAATTAAGCAACCAGCTGTAAAATTGTAAGGTGTCTAAAAGTAAGTTAATTTCTACCCGACTTAAACACCAGACGCTAGCGACTAGTGTCATACAAAATCATGTCAACAATTTCATCACTGCAAACCTGAAGCCAGGACAGCATCTACTTCTGGCCTTAAGTGGAGGAATGGATTCCTGTGTGTTGTTGCATTTACTAGCTGAGGCCAAGTTGAGTTTGGCTTTTGAATTGTCTGCTCTGCACGTGCATCATGGTTTAAGTCCTAATGCCGATGAGTGGGTCAGCTTTTGTTCGAAGCAATGTCAACTGTTAGAAGTGCCTCTGAAAATTGTGCACGTAGCACTTAAAAAGAATACAAATCTAGGTGTAGAAGCAGAAGCAAGGCAATTACGTTATGAGGCACTAAATAACGCAACCGTAGATTTTCTCGTGACAGCTCATCATGAGGATGATCAGGCAGAAACCCTGCTATTGCAATTGATGCGTGGTGCAGGCGTTAAAGGTTTAGCTAGTATGGCTGCAGTTAGTCAAGCGCGGCGTTTACTGCGTCCTTTGTTAGGATTGTCTAAGCAACAGTTACTAAGTTATGCGAAGTTGCAGGCTATTTCTTGGTGTGATGATGAGAGCAATAGTAATACGCACTTTGAGCGCAATTTTGTGCGCCATGAGTTAATGCCTATGTTAGCCTCGCGAACGCCCGCAATTTCTTCTGTATTGGCAAGGACAGCATTACATATGGCAGAAGCTAATGACTTACTTACTGATTTAGCTGGTATCGATTCAACTGCTTTAGTGTATGAAAATAGTGTTTGTGTTAAAGGTTTACGCAACCTTAGTCTGGCGCGAGCTAAAAACTTATTGCGCTGGTGGATTGCACAAAATCAATTACTTATGCCGCACGCAGAACAATTAAGCGAAATGTTACATCAGTTATTGGATGCTAAGGCTGATGCTAACATTAGCATTCCTTTGCAGCATTTAAGTTTAAAGCGCTTTCAGCAACGCATTTACCTGTGCCGTGAGCAAATAGCTCAGGACTTCGATTTAGTATGGGCTGGAGAGGCGCAACTCCCATTGCCTGGTGGAGGTCAATTATTTTTCAAACAAGTCGTGGGAGCTGGTTTGGCTCTTAAGCATGGGATGACGAAGCTTCGAATCACAAATCGTGATGGAGGTGAACGCTTTAAGCCCAATGCATTAAGGCCGACGCGTACCTTAAAGCATTTGCTTCAAGAAGCAAATATCCCACCTTGGCAGCGTACTAATTTGCCACTTATATACTGGCACGACACCTTAGCTTGTGTGCCAGGAGTTGGAATTACACATGAGTTGCAGGCGTTTGGCGATGAGGTTGGTCTAGAAGTTAGTTGGCAGGATGCAGTGGACGACTAACTTTAAGCCATATCATCTCATGATGATCTAAAAGTTTACCCCTAAAAAACTACTTTTATCAGTTAGCGCGTAAAACCTCATGCTTTAGGGCGAGGATCTCAAAGTATTATCTTCAACTGCTGCCATATATTTTCTAAAATCATAGATTGAGCTTTTGCATTGGGGTGCAACCCATCATCTTGAATTAAGTCGGGCTGATTTTCCATGCCCTTAAGCATAAAAGGCACAATCAGAACTTTGTGTTCTTTGCTTAACAGTTGATATTTTTGAGAAAATGACTGTGAATACATAGAACCGTAATTGGGAGGTATTTTCATGCCAATTAGGAGTACTTTTGCGCCATTCTTTTTGCTTTTTACAATCATTTCGCTCAAGTTAGCTTTCATCAAAGGTAGTGGCAGTCCTTGAAGTCCATCGTTAGCACCTAGTTCTAGAATGATTATATTGGGTTGATGCTCTTTTAGCGTTGCACTCAGTCGACTAAGACCGCCGCTTGTTGTTTCGCCACTGACACTTGCGTTAATAACTTTGTATTGTAAATGTTGCTCTTCTAGCCTTTGTTGTAGTAGCCTTACCCATCCTAGTTGTTGCGGTATGCCATAAGCTGCTGATAGGCTATCACCATAAATTAAAATGTTCTTATCTGCCGCATAAGTCGGCTCTGTTTGAAAAATAAGGCAACTTAATCCCAGTAAAAAGGGACTTAGCAATAAGTATCTCATTATTGAACGTAATCGGAAAAACATAGATGCAACGCACTCCCATTATTCAAGCACAAAACTTATCTTACGAAATTGCTAATCATGATAACTATATTCGCATACTACAAGGTTTAAATCTAACTATAAACGTTGGAGATCAGGTCGCAATTATAGGGAGCTCGGGTTCGGGAAAGTCTACTTTACTCAGTTTGTTGGCGGGTCTTGATGTACCAACGAGTGGACAGGTGTTGGTGGAGATGAAAGCATTTAGTAGCTTAGATGAAGATGGGCGCGCGCTGGTGCGGGCGCGAAACATGAGTTTTGTGTTTCAGTCATTCCAGTTGTTACCAGCGCTTACTGCGCTCGAAAATGTCATGCTTCCACTACAGTTGACACAAAATATCAATGCGCGTGAGTTAAGTCTGCAAGCCTTAGAATATGTAGGTTTAAGCCAGCGCTTACAGCATTACCCAAAACAATTGTCAGGTGGCGAGCAACAACGAGTGGCTATCGCACGGGCTTTTGCCACCAAGCCGCATATTTTATTTGCTGATGAGCCTACCGGTAATTTAGATAATGCAACGGGGAAAATTATTATTGATTTGCTCTTTAAAATGAATACTGATGCCAATACCACATTGGTTTTAGTCACACATGACATGCAGTTAGCCAGTCGCTGTCAGCGAAGGTTACAGTTAAATAATGGCATACTGACGGCTCTTGTATGAGTGCGATTTTTAAATTAGCTTTCTTGCAAACTGCTAGCTTGTGGCGTGCAGGGTCACTAAGGGTTTTAGTATTTGCATTAGTGTTGGCAGTAGCGGCGATTACAGCAGTAAGCTTCTTTACTCAGCGCATTGACACGGCCTTAAATCAGCAAGGTGGCTTCTTACTTGGTGCTGATCTAGTCCTGTCGGCAAACCATAAGCTACCAGAAAATTTTGAGCAACGAGCCGCTAAGTTAGGAATAGCTTTTGTACATAGCTATGAGTTTCCAAGTATGGTGGTGTTTGGCAAATCAAGTCAACTTGCAGAAATAAAGGCAGTAGGGCAGGGATTTCCTTTGCGAGGTGATCTAACTATAGGCATAAGCACAAATGAAGTAGGACAAGTGGTTAAAGCGATTCCTAAGTTAGGGGAAGTGTGGGTAGAACCGCGACTTGCCCACTTACTCAATTTGCAAGCAGGTAGTGAGATTGAAATCGGTGAGCGTAAGTTGAGGGTTAGTGCCATTTTGCTCCATGAGCCGTCTCGTGGTGGAGATATGTTCAGCTTTGCGCCTCGGTTAATGATGAATGCGACTGACTTAGCTTCAACTAAACTGCTGCAATATGGCAGTCGCGTTAACTTTCAATTATTGCTAGCGGCTTCACCTGAAAAAGTTAACCAATATTTCAACCTCACGCAACCTGAATTAAGGCATGGGGAGAAAATCCAAGATCTTCGTAATGCAAGACCTGAGATTAAATTAGCCTTAGAGAAAGCGCAGCAATTCTTAGGATTATCCGCCATGGTCAGCGTAATTCTAGCCATGGTGGCCATGTTGCTTTCTAGCATGCCTTATATCAAGCAAAGCTTAGATAGTTTTGCCCTGATGCGTTGTTTTGGGGCATCGCAGAAAACGGTGATGCAATTATTAGCGATACAGACATTGTTAATTGCTTTTTTCAGTGCTTTGATGGGCATAGCACTGGGGTTTATGGCGCAACTTGGTTTATCTCAGTTAGCTGGAAATCTGTTTGTAGAAGCTCTGCCGCCAGTGGGCTTCATGCCAATGTTGATTGGTATGGTTGCAAGTATCGCCATGATGTTTGCCGTGGTGTTGCCGCATGCTTGGCAAATGCGTCATTTAAGCACCATGAATATTTTGCGTCGCGAAACGCTGATGCAACCTTTAAGCATTCAACTCAAGTTTTTGCCTGCAGCTTTGACGATGAGTACTATGCTTTTTTGGCAGGCGCAGGACTTTAAAATTGCATTAGCTACTATTGGCGTCATCTTGTTAATGTGCTTGTTCGTCACTATATGCGCCTTCGGACTTGTTGCTCTAACGGCACGTATATTAACTTTATCTCCACAAAACCCGACACTGAGTGCTGTTAAATTAGGCGTGCTAGGTTTAAAGCGTAGGTTCGCGATTTCTACGATACAAATGATTGGGTTCAGCATGGGCTTGATGGTGCTCGTCTTATTAGCCCTAATTCGTGGAGACTTAATACACAATTGGCAAGCCTCGCTTCCTGTTGATGCACCTAATCGTTTTGTCATTAATATTCAGCCATCGCAAATTGACGGCATACATCAATTTTTTTCCAAGCAACATATTAATAACATAGCAGTATTCCCAATGGTGAAAGCGCGCTTCATCAGTAAAAATGGTATTTCAGTTAAGTCCGAAGATTTTGAGGGTGAGAGGGCGCGGCATCTAGCTGAGCGCGAG
>Ga0316220_1002147_pt1 | contig 18944 bp, 17 predicted proteins | sample TBH18005metaG_FD_203632 | JGI IMG/M metagenome (GOLD analysis project Ga0316220, IMG submission 203632) | Freshwater microbial communities from Trout Bog Lake, Wisconsin, USA - TBH18005 | ecosystem: Environmental > Aquatic > Freshwater > Lake > Hypolimnion/Profundal zone | place: USA: Wisconsin...
CAAGTTTAATCATTGCATTTCTTACTTCATTTTTGGTGACGGTTCTTATCATCCGCTCACAAAAACTCCATAAGCGTTTTTCAGGCGACTCAAACCTGAGTGGCCCTCAAAAATTTCATAAGGTGTCAGTACCTCGCATTGGTGGACTTGGAATAGCGCTGGGACTTTTGATTGCCATTAGCTTGCATAATGAATCCTCAGTCTTAGGTTCTGCAGATTTCATCTTATTATTTTGTGCGTCGCCTGTTTTTTTTATTGGCTTAATAGAGGATTTCACAAAAAACATTAGCGTGCGTACTAGATTGCTATTTGCTGCAATCGGTGCATTTTTTGCTATCTATTTTTTAGGCATTCGAATTAATCATCTAGATATTCCCGGCGTCGATTACATACTGTTTATTTCACCTTTCTCGATCATCTTCACCATATTTGCAATTACGGGCTTAGCAAACGCATACAACATTATTGATGGGTTTAATGGCTTATCAAGTATGGTGGGCATGATCACCTTATTTGCCCTAGGCTATGTTGCTATCCAAGTTGGAGACCCTTTAGTTACCTTTTTAAGTTTTGCGATGGCCGCCTCCATTTTGGGATTTTTTATTCTGAATTACCCACGCGGCTTAATCTTTCTTGGAGACGGTGGCGCCTATCTCATCGGCTTTTGGATTGCATCTTTAAGCGTATTGATTGTGACAAGGCATGACACAATTTCTCCTTGGTTTGCATTACTAATCAATGCCTACCCCATCTGGGAAACCGTGTTTACGATCTATCGAAGAAAATTTCATCAAGGAAAGAACCCAGGCCACCCTGATGGCATTCACTTTCACTCACTTATTTTTCGTAGAATTTTGAATAATTCAACGATTAAATCCGAAAACGATTGGTTTTCTGCCAATGCGCAGACATCACCCTATCTTTGGGTTCTTACCGCTATTGCAGTGATACCTGCTGTTCTATATTGGAGCTCTACTCCAATATTGGTCGCCTTTTTTCTTCTATTTATTGTTTCGTATGTCTGGCTATATAAGCGCATTGTCTGTTTTAAGACGCCGAGGTGGATGCATTTATATTAGTTTTGAGCCATTTAAGATGACTTGGGGGCTTGATAAATGGCATTAGCGGGCTATTACCCATTCGGAACATCAAAAAGACAAGACAGTTCGTTTTGCAAAATGGGTGCTTAGGCAGAAACCAACCAAACACCCACTCTGATTGCTCAACTTTTAAATACTATCGCCAGCATCAGACTTTTTAGGATCAGACTCTTTGGGGCTTAGCTCTAAGACAGTATTAGCAGCGCTGTCTATTTGCGTTACCGGCTTTTGCTGATTTTTCATCAGTAGCTCATGTTGATCTAAAGCGGCCAATGCAGAGAACCCTTTGAGCATGCGGTTTTGTAAGTTCGTCGCATAGCGCTGCGACTTTTCTAAGTCGATCGCTTGCTCCATTTGCTCAGCCCGTAGTCCATCAATGATGGTTTGGTATCTGCTAGGTGCTTGCGCCCATATCAAATGATATTCATAGTTTTCTGTGAACTTATTCATAAGGGCTGCCAAGTTCATAGTAGGAACGGATTGGGCATAGGCTCTACCGAGCACCATTAAAAAAGATGCACCCTCTTTTTGCCCTTGCATAACATGCGCATATAGCGCTGGATACTCCTCTTTAGCCCGAGAAACCAATTGATCGGAATAACGGCTCTTGAGATCATCAGCCTCATCATAAATCTGGGAGATGAGTAAAGCGCGTTTTTTCTCTTTAATGCCATCTTCTAAAAAATACCAATCGGGTAATAAATTAGCCATCTTTTGCGAGAAGCCAGCGCGCTCACAGAACTCTGGCGCAATCAATGTTGACTGCATAAGCCCTTCTATTTTCTTGCGCTCAATGTACAGCATGCGCTCTATACCGATATGGCATTGCTCAATACTACGAAGCAACATTTGACGACTGGGATCTTTGGCATTCCACTGCTTAGTCATTGCTCCAAATTGCTGGCGCTTTTCATCTTGGTCTTCCCAAGGCAAATAGCCTTGGACAAAGATCGAATCCTTGCGTGCATTTTGAGAAGATACCGCTTTGCCGTCCACGGTTTTAGGTCCTGTGGATTGACCTTTTGTATGATCGCTCATGTGAAATCACCTTAAGTGTTGTTTAAAGGACTTCATGATCGAGCCTATATAGCGCGCCACACCCCCCGGCATGGAGCATGTTTTGGAATTATTTTGAAATAACCCACTACTTTTTTACTTGATCCTCATTTACATCAATTTGAGCAAGACTCTGAGCCCGAAAGGATTGGAATTCCTCGAGGTGATCTTCAACTTTTCCAATGCCTAGTAAGGCAAAGATTTGCTCAGCAAAAACCACAAACTTGGTAGCTGGATAGCCCTTGTTGTTAATCACTGGAGTCTCATTAAATGCGTATTGCCAAGAACGAAAGAGCTCAGCAACTAACAAATTGCGCAGCATGGTTTCGTCACGCTGGCCTTTTGGCAAATCCGTACCGAAACCATCACGCGTAGGCCTTGACCCTTTATGCAAATGGTAGGGGTTCGTTAGATTGTCTTCAATTTGCTTAAATACCGCTTCCAAATTGGCTTGGATTTTGGTGGTATGTTGAGGAAAGTGTGCTCCAGTAAGCGCCTTACCTAAATGCACATATGTTTCTGGGGTGGGACATTTCATGGGGATAATTTTTTGAGTCGAACGCCAGGTCCATCGTCCGGAGTGCCGATAAATTCGATGCCGGCTTGCTCAAATGCTTTTTCAATGGCCTCTAGCGTTCTAGCGTGAGTACCTGGGACACCCTCAAGCGACTCCAAACGCATAAGAGTTGAAAAACCAAGCCCTGATTTTTCAGCCAAGTCTTTACCACTCCATCTAAGCATGGCTCTAGCTGCACGGATTTGATTGCTTGTAATCAAGTAATATTTACTATATTATTAGTAATAAATACTATTAATTTAATAATATTTATTCGCAAGGTGATAAAAAATGCTTAATAATCAAGATTTTGCACAATCTCAACCTAAAAGTCCAGCCAAAAGAGGACTGGAGCTAGTTGATAACAGCCATCAAAGCTCAGACAAAGATGACCGGCCTGCGGACTTAGATCGAGCCTCGAAACTTCTTCAAGAAACCATTGTGAAAATCGATGGCGCATACGCGCCTTCCACTATTCGCGCTTATCGCGCTGACTTCAGTGATTTCATCCACTTCTGCAGCAACAGAAATGCCAATGCATTGCCAGCGCAGCCTTATTTAGTTGTGCAATATATTGCAGGGCTTACAGACAGCGGCAGATCTTCGGCCAGTATTCGCAGGGCATTGTGTGGACTATCAGCCATTCATAGGCTGAACCGATTTGACGATCCTACCAAAGATCCTGATGTCACTCTTGAGATGCGCAGAATGCATCGCAAGCTAGGCCGCTCATCTAAACAAGCCGCCGGCATTAACGCTAACACTTTAGAAAAGTTGCTATTAGCTACCGAAGATTCTATTAGAGGAATTCGAGATCGGGCTTTATTGCTGGTGGCCTATGACACGCTATGTAGACGAAGTGAACTTGTGTCGCTACAAGTCAATGACATCAAAATTAATATGAAGATTGGTGTAGAGACATCATCCATTCTTCTAAGAAAGAGCAAAACTGATCAAGACTCAACGGGTAAGTGGCTGCACCTAAGCGAAAGAACTCATATAGCTTTATTAGAATGGATAAGTAAATTGCCAAAAGGACAAGAGATGCTTTTTTGCGGACTTAATCGAGCATTAGATATTAGCCCACAAATTGGAGTAGGACAAATTAATCGCATCTACAAGAGGATTGCAAGAAAAGCCGGGTTAGATGAAGCTGAAATTAAGAGCATCAGCGGCCATTCAATGCGAGTGGGAGCGGCTCAGGATTTATTAAACTCTGGGGAAAGTATGCCAATTATTATGCAGCGGGGCAGGTGGTCAAAGACCGATACCGTGATGAGGTATGTAGAGCATACACATCAAACAATATAGAACCCTACTCGAGTATTTCATCTTACACATGATGGCCTAAAGAAAAAACTTATTAGTCTTTGATTGCTGATCCACATAGAGTTTTCATGACCATATGACCAAACATCAAATGGACATCCTCGCATAATTGCATATCAAAAGATTCAACCCAAACTGCAGCCTTCGATAATTCTTTTACTTTGCCACCATCATATCCCACCACAGCTAATGTATCGGCACCAATGCTATTTGCATATTCAACGGCCTTAACTACGTTTGGCGAATTTCCACTGCCACTCACAGCTACTAGTAGATCACCTTCATCCATAATTGCTTTTAGCTGGCCGGCAAATACTTCATCGTAAGAAATATCGTTACCGTACGCTGTTATCAAACCTATGTTGTCGCAAAGAGAAATGCCCCTAAATTTCTTTCCAGTAGCTAAATTAATCATCTTATTCCAATCGGTAATGTAGTGCGAGGCCGTAGATGCACTGCCACCATTTCCACAGGTAATAATTTTCTTCCCCTGCTCAAATTTATTTTTTATTAAATCAACTCCGGCCTGAAACATCTCTAAATTCAGTTTTTGAGCCAGAGCTGCATGTGCTTTGAAATAATTATTGATCGAAAAATCCATTTTTAAACATCTCCATGTGTTGGGTTATAAAACACTATTTGCGCTCCATTACGATCCAATCCAAATTTAATTGGAATTAGATCACTTAAGGCCGCCTTAATTTTGACGTGATATTCTGGGGGTGCAAAAAACATAATAAAACCGCCATTTCCAGCTCCTAATAATTTTCCACCCGTAGCACCTGCAAGGACCCCTTTGCGATACCACTCATCTATTTGGGGGTCACTAATGCCAGTAATTAATTGGGCCTTGAGCTTCCAATTTTCATCAAGAATCGATCCAAAATTTTCCACGCTACCTGACTCTAATTCCTTTTTTAACTCAAAAGCTAACTGAACCATTCGCCTCATAAGAATGCGCCGCTCTTCCAACCTCATTGCATCTGATTGATTTCTAAGTACTGCAGAGGCGCTTCGAGTTCTACCAGTAAAAAATACTAACGTAGATTCATCAATTCTTTTTATAGTATTTGGGCTGCAAATAACTGGATCAACAGATACTGAATCATCGGGGTGAAATCGAATTAAATTGAGCCCCCCATAGGCAGCAGCATATTGATCCTGCTTGCCAATTGGCTCGCCACAGCGTTCAATCTCAATTTCGCAAGCTTGCTTAGCCAAACTCTCTTTAGACGAGTATTGATTTTTAAAGGCATAAAGAGCATTTAAAAGCGCAACAGTAAAAGAACTGGAAGATCCCAAGCCAGAACCACGAGAAGGAATATCGGCCAAAGAGGCAATCTCTATTCCGCCAGGAATTGAAAGCATGCTCAAGGCTTCTCGAACTAATGGATGCTCAATTTGAGAAACTTCATCTACCTCTTCAGTTTTAGAATAGCTTAAACGTATCTTCCCATCAAACTTTTTATTAACTGCAACATAAATATATTTATCAATAGTTGTTGATAAAACTGCGCCAATTTCATGCCTATAAAAAGAAGGCAGATCACTTCCCCCTCCAACATAACTCATTCTTAAGGGAGTTTTACTAACGATCATTTTTCATCTCTAAATTAATTTGATAATCCGCTTTATTTGCTGAGTCTTTTATTGGGGAGACCTCATCCTTTTCTCGAGACATTATCTTTTTCATAAAAGATTCCACATTCTCTCCACGCCAAGAATACTCATCTTTTAAGCGACTCATCCTAGTGTCGTCACCTATATCAACATAAATTTTTAAATTTGCAGTCTCTAAAAGATGACTATCCAGAAGAGCGGGCACCCCCTCAAATATGACAATATCTGAGGGGCCTATTGAAACTGTTTTTTGCGATTGGGCCTGCTTTAATTTGCGATCATAGAGTGTGTAGTTAAGGGAAAATCTTTGTGAGCTTGAAGCCACCTTTTTTGCCACATCAATAACTTCATCCAACATATATCGACCTAAAACACCTACGCCCTCGTGACGTTTCTCTGAAGCCTTTAACCAACTATCCAATGGCAATATGTGCGCTCTTTTGCCGAGTAAATTAAAGATTTCGACCAAAACACTTGCAACAGTAGATTTTCCTGAGCGAGAAACGCCACCAACTAAGATAGTCCTACAATTTGTGGACTTCAGTGCTATAGGCATCAATTTAGCCATGGCAATTGCATGCCCATGCAAAATCCAATCAACAGCATCGGCAAGGTTGCTGGCGATATAGTCAGGATCTACGCTATATTTGAAATCTCTTCCAGCGTAGCCAGTCCTCACTAAAATTGTTCTTAAACCTGCCCGCCTTCCAGCAAGTATGTCTGATGTGCTATCACCCACCATCCATGAATTCCTTCGGGAAATATTCAACTCTTGCACCGCCAAGTCAAATAATCCCGCTTCTGGTTTTCGACATCGACATTTTATTTTTAATTCCTGCACCTCACCCACAAAACCCTTGTCAGGGTGATGAGGGCAAACATACATTCGGTCAAGATAAGCGCCATCTTTTCCAAGAAGGCTATCTAAACGCGCATGAATTTTTTTTAAACCCTCAAAAGTGACATCACCTCTCGCCACAACAGGTTGATTGGTGATGCCAATTGCCAGCATACCAGATCTATTAATTTTTCTAACCGCCTGAGCAACTCCGTCCAAAAGATTCAGCTGATTTGGATTACTTAAGTGATTTACCTCCACATTAAGTGTGCCATCCCTATCAAAAAACACTGCGGTCCTGGGCTGTCGACTTGAAAGCTGTTCTGGCAAACCGCTATTAATATCGCGCTCAACCTTATCTAAGCGTTCAGGCGTTCCCATGTCCTTTATGTATTCTGGTGTAACGTATGTATAAAGTTTTTCCCCAGCAGCCAATAAGTCCGGAAAAGTATTTTTAGCTAGATCGGTTTTGCGATTTGAAGGAATAATCTTTTTAAGGATTTTTTTATCCAAGATATAAAGCGCTGCATTTACCAAGTTTGGGTATATCGCTCCATCCGTATGCGGATATGGGTGTACCTCAATTAAAGCGCCATCCCCATCAATTTCTATCAGATCAGAATCTTGTGGGTGATCATTTGGATGCAATAGTAAAGTTCCAGCAGTAAGGTGCTTAGAATCAAACTCCCAAAATGCTTTCAAATCAATGTCTGCGTATGTATCGCCATACAGGACCAGAAAGCGATCATCCATTGCATCTAATGCGTCAAACAAGGCGCCAGCTGTCCCACGTGACTCAGCCTCAATGACATAGATGAGCTCAACACCAAAATCAGCGCCATTACCAAAGTACTCTTTAATTTTTTCAGATCCATAGCAGAGCAATAATGCTATCTTTGTAAAGCCATGTCTTGAACAGAGTTCAATTTGATGCTCCAAAACTGGTTGGCTATTGATAAGCGCCATCGGCTTTGGTAAATCACCAGTTCGAGACTTGAGTCTAGACCCCATCCCGCCTGCAAGAATTGCAACATTACATTTCATCTAGCCTCCCCATATTTGGGGGGGTATTGCGAAATAAGATGAACTTAAATACTTGTTTTTGTACATTTTCTGAAAATGATGCCCAGATTTTTATTAAGAAAATTCCAGTAACCCTATATAAGACATGATTCATAGTGAAATTTTTTCTACGTGCAGATAAGTTATATCTCCAATGCTTTGAATTGCGGATTGCACTGCCTTGTCGATACTGAACTAGGGTTGAATTCACGTTGGCAAATATTGCCCCCCGGTTAATCAAGCGCAGCCAGAGGTCTAAGTCTTCCGCATACTTAAAACTAGGGTCATATCCTCCAGCCTCAAGAACTGTGGATCGCCGGTAAATCACAGTGGGATGCGCCAAGGGTGTTGTGAAATGAATTATTCTTTGAATCTGATCGTGTCTTAAAGGATAATTTCTATATGCAATTGTTTTTCCAAAATCGTCAATGATTTCTATGCCACCACCCAAAACATCAACTTCTTTATTTTTTTTTAGAAACTCAATCTGAACAGATAGTCTGTTTGGATAGCAGATGTCATCAGAGTCAAATCGAGCAACCCATTCACCCCTAGCCATCGACAGGGCATTATTTAAGCTTCTTGCCAAGCCCAGTCGAGCCTTTGGTTTATGGTAGATAAACCTAGGATCTCTGGCGCAAAATGTTTCACAACACTGCGAACAAATTAAATCAGTACTTTCATCGACGACTATGCACTCAAAATCACGAAATTCTTGAGAAGAGATACTAGCCAAACTTTCTTGAATAATCTCCGGTGGCTCGTTAAAGTTAGGGATAATTATCGATACGAGTGGTGCAATCTCCATAAATTAGAGCTCTACCTGATCAGCAATTTCATCTACTGCAACTCTAATAGCCTGAGTAGAGCTCAATTTTGGAAACCAGCCATAACCTTGCAGCTTTTCTGTTGAGTAGCTAAATTTGGGCACATCACCTACCCAGCCTTTTGAGTCTGCACCATAAAAAATATTCGCACTTGGGCTTACCCGAGCCACAACCTGCTCAGCAATCCAACTTACAGTTACCCCAGAATCAGCTGCACCAATATTTACAATTTCAACCTTTGGCCCGTTATTTCGATTTCGAATAACAAGCATTGCTGATAGAAGGTCGCTAACATGTAAATAAGATTTTTGTTGGGCGCCGTTACCAAGAACTTCTAACTTTTCAGGCTGAGCCCTAAGTCGCCCAACAAAATCATAAATAACGCCGTGAGTCGCAGGCGTACCAACAACATTTGGAAATCTGAAAATATTCGCCCCCTCAAGGAAGGATTCGCTCGCAGAAGATATTTGTGCTTCTGATGCCAATTTCATAGCCCCATAATTAGAAATTGGGCGCAAGGGGCCGAGTGACTCATGCAAAGGAACATCTAACCAGTCTCCATAAACAGCAGAACTAGAGGCAAAATTAATATGCTTAAAGCCAAACTCCTTCATACAGAGCAGAATTTCAAAGGTTGTCATAAAAGTATCTTTTAAATCTACCGTTGGATCACTTACTCCAGCGGGGATATCGGAATTAGCTGCAAGATGCCAAACCTCTCCAACACCAAATTCTATAATCCTTAAAAAGGCAGCTCTACACTGGTTCCGATCTGAAATATCAGCCTCAATAAAGCAAAAATTTATTGAGTCAGTAAATTCCGACAAAAGCTTAACCCTGCCCTTGCTTAAGTTATCGACAACTGTAACCCGATGCCCATGAAAAAGTAGTTTTCGCACCAAATTTGTACCAATAAATCCAGCGCCGCCAAAAATTATTGAGTGCTGAAGGCTTTTAGACTCAACTTGAATGTCTAGAGACTGCATTTAATGGACCCGTTTCATAAAATAAGAAAGATAATTCCTAGAGAATTCGTCAAATGTAAATCGCCGTGCCGTTCGAATGGCAGCATGAGAAATATTCTGAATATTATCAGCGTTATTTAAAATATTCTCTATGCAATCAACTGCGCATCTAGCTGAACGACTAGTCATTACAAATGAATTTACACCATCAATAGCAAAATCAGAAATGCCGCCAGAATTTGTAGTAAGTACAATGCACCCTGCCGCCATAGCCTCTAGTGTTGGCAAGCTAAATCCTTCTGAAACGGATAGAGATAAAAAAATATCGCAATGTTCATAAAATTTTTTAAGCTCATCATCAGAGGTCGGCCTAGTCAAATTTATTTTTGAAGTGGCCAAAACACTACCTAGATTTCGATCCTGACTCGCACACACGAATTCGACATTATGCGATCTAAGACTTTCGCTTAAATCAAGCAATTTACTGATTTCGAAAAATAAATCAAATCCTTTATTTGCAGTTTGATTTCCTATCCATCCAATTCGAATTGGCCCAAATTTTGACTTTTTAAACCAGTCGCGATATGTTGTACTTTCCGACAAAAGCCTTGGAGATATAAAATTTTGAATAACTGTTCCAGGTCGACCACAAAAACTAGCTAGATAATTTGATACATATATTCTTTCACATGGCAATTTTTGTGAAATAAAATATAAAATTACGTTGATGAGCTTATTAAAACAAGCTGTTGAGGCGAGCCTAATTAACGACTTAAGATCCAAACCTTGAATTAGGAATATTGGCCTAGATGTGTGAGTTAAAAAACCTGCAATCGACAATGGTATTAACAACCTGTAACTACTTGTCAGAGATAAACTTCTAGATGAGGCTTGATGAATCAAAAGTCTGATTAAGAACTCAAGCCTCCCAAAAGGAGAATGAGTCTTAATTGGCACAAGCCTTACTTTTGAATTGATGGGGAAAAAAGGTGCAGGACTGAAGTCAGGGTAAATAATAGAGACATCTATCCCGCCATCAGCAACTAAATTAGAAATTGCCGTAAGAATTCGAAGACCGCCTGAAGAATTAAATTCTTCGATACTTATTTCAAGCTTCTTCAATTTTTAGCCTCAAGAGGCCCAAGAATATTCTTAATACCATCATATATTCCATGCGTCATCATTGATAGTCTCTCAATGCGATCTTTGGTCATAAAAGCAACCCAAAAAAACTTAGTCAAGGAACAAAAAAATTGACGTATTTTCCAATCAAAAGGGACATAATCACGCTTAAGCATTGTAACTATATTTCGAAATTGGTAATACCCTCTTATTGGTGAATCAAGGTGAAAATCAAAACCCATTATTGAGATTTTATTTTTACCCAAGCGGTGAGTAAAGGTACCGCTCTCAACTCCAATAATCGGAATGGAATGGGCTCTGCAGCGCCACCCCCACTCAAAGTCAACGCAATCAATAAATAAATCTGACTCAAAAATTCCCACTTTATCAAATATACTCAGTTGACAACCTGACCCAGAACTCATCATTTCACGGATTTCTCCCCTTATAGGGCATTTCTCCTTCGATTGGTGGGCGCCGGGAATAAGACAAAAAACATTTCGCGAATATTTGTAGATCAAATCAATTAAAGGGCATAAAGCTTCATCATCAATCAAAGAGTCCTGATCAAAGAATACTATACCATTAGCATTTAATTTTCGAGCTTCATAAATCGAATGATTTTGTGCTGAAGCAATTCCAGCATTACCTGACATTGATAAATAAAAATAATTATGGTTTTTGGCCCATAACTCAATTTCATCCCTATCTGTTCTATTGGTTGAATTATCAACAATCATTACATAGGAATATCTAGCGAGTACAGAAGCCAGATCGTTAGGGATTATTTGAGGGTGGTAGGTGACAATTACAGAAATAATCATTGAGATAATAGATAAAAAGATTTTTGATATGGAAGGCTAAAACAAGATATATTATTAATTACTTTAATGATTTATTCTTACTATTTTTTGATTTTAAGAATGCTAAACAATAAAGAATCATTTGGATGCTCAACATTATGTGAATAGAGGCTAGTTGACCATACCTTATTCCATCAAAAAATAAAGTCAATGAAAAAGCAAATCCGAATGTAGCTATTTCAGACTTCAGCCTTGAGGAAAAATACTTAATCGAAAAAATAATAGCCCCATAGAATAATATAAAACCTATAAAACCGGTCTCAGAGAGCATAAGCAGGAATAATGATCCAGCATCATTTTGATTTAACCCTCTCCAATTTTCGTCCAAAGTGTCGCCATAAAAAATTTCAATTACATCATCATACGTTCCGCGATGAGATGTTATACCTTTACCAAATAAAGGCGCCTCCTTAAGACTACTTAAAGTAACCAATGCATTTGATTGAATGGCAAAAACAGATGATTGCTTTGTATTTGATCCTTCAACCATCTCATTAATACCACTTATCCTATCCTTCGCAAAAGGTATTGATGAGTAAATTGTAAAAATTGAGATTATAGTTATTATTCCAAAAATAAAATTTCTAAGTGATAATCTTCTAAGATTACAAATCAAAAAAGCGCCTATTAATTGAATATATGCGACAAGGGAAAATGTTAAAAAATAAGCAATCAAAAATAAAATTTTTCCTTTCCTATAAATTTTATTTTTATTCCCAGAATTCAAAAAAATAATCAATATAATTGGTAGTAAAACATAACTTAGATGCGCTGGTTCAGTCATTAATCCTGATGCGCGAGGTATTAATGAAAAATACTCGATGCTTTCACCTTTCATAACAAAAATTGAGTCCAATTTTACCAATGCATCAATTTTAAAAACGCCACCAATAATTTGTAGAGCCACAAAAAAAATATTTATATATGCAGCTAATTTAAGGGAGGAGAATATTCCTGCTGGACGGATAATAATAATTGTAGCCGCAATGAATATTTGGTGAAATAATAAAGTTATAATATAATTAGGATATTTTGGGCCACCATAAAATATTCCAATTCCAGAAAAAAAAGCGCTAAATAGAATTAAAATTATATTGTATTTTATAAATTTTAATTCGCAAACTGAATAATCCGAAAAAATCGATATAAATATAATTGGGACGAACGAAATGGTCATCAAAAAAATAGAAAATGAACTTAATCCAAATGGACCAGCTATACCTTGAGATAAAAAAATTAGGGTAATCCCGCCTATTACCAAATAATTTTTTATCGATCTATTTATCTGAAGCTTTGAGTCCATACTGTTAATTAGTTTTGTGAAATTTTTTTTTAAATAAATAATTTATTCTGAACTTCAGGTACCGTATATATGCGCTATATTTTGACTTTCCATGGCGAATAGCAACATCCCGGGTTTCAAGGGCGGCGAATATCGTTGAACTTACTCCGCCAGATTCAAAAATAACAACAGGCTCATTAAAGACATACTCAACATCTATAGACTGGCTAGAAATTATTCGATTAATCCACTCCAAATCTGCTGAATATCGAAGGCGATCATCAAAAAAACCAATTCTTTCAAAAACTGAAGCTTTCGAAACCATTCCCGGGTGGGGCCAATACATATGCTGAGGATCATGGCGTCCGTTTGGACTTGGAATACTAGGTTTATAGAGGCCAATTTCACAAGCTCCGTTTACCACCATAATTGGGTGACATACTATGTCGGCGGGGGATTTTGCAGCCGCCTGCAGGGCTCTCATAACCCCAGAAGACAATCGATCGCCGGCATTTAAAAACATTATTGATCGACCTTTAGCCATTCGCACTGCCTTATTCATGGCATCATAAATACCCTTATCAGACTCAGAGACATATGCATCTATTAGATCAGGATTGGCCCTAATAACATCTAAAGTTCCGTCTGTAGAACCGCCATCTATAACTATGTATTCCGAAGAACTTACCTTTTCTCCAGCAATACTTTGAATAGTTTTCAGGAAATCGTTCTTTGAATTAAACACGACTGTAGCAATAGTGAGATCGTACTTAAAATTCATTTACAAACACCTCCAGTGTTATATCTAAAAATTTTAGTAAATTTATTTGTATGAAAAAAATATTAACCCTATCATATATTTAACGTGATTTAATTATGTATATGTCAATTCTTTGTTACTTCATTACTCAAGATCATTTTTACAACCTCGATATTTTATAATCATCTCCTCAGGATTTCTGGTCACATTTTGTGAGATCCTAATATAAGATAAAATTAGCCCCAATAAGCAGTAAACTATATAATTTAAGAATAGGCCAAAAAATTTTAAGTTACCCTTCTATTCTCTTCATTGTAAGTTTATTAAAAATTAGGATTAAAGAAATCCACAAAATTTTTTTCTGGAAATACCTAATTATTAGTTATATCAATAATTTACCAGTAAAAAATAGAATTGCAGAAATATTTATATAATTAATGCTATATATTTTTTAAAATATAATGCTTTATATTTTTAATAAAAATTCTAATTTTATCAACTTTATGAGGCAGCCCTGTAGAGCCTGATACGCCTCTGATTAAGGGGACTGGGTATGAAATAAAATTTGCAATTTTTAATCTTTTGAAAAATAATAAGTATGCATTTTCCAAGTATATAAAGTTTTTATCATCTACGCACTTATATAAATTCATTATATTATTAATAAAGTATTCTTTATTAATAATATAAAATCTAGTATCTATGGATATAGGGGAAAATCTACCATGATAATCAAAAAAATAATTTCCATTATAGTTATTCAAACAGTCAATATAGTTATCAACCCATAGTTTTCCAGTACATTTTGCAAAGTGAGAGCTCTCTTTGATAAATTTGCTATTTTTTATTGCATATTCCACTATCTGACCTTCACCATAACCTTTTCCAAATTTTTTTACATCCTCAATATCATTTGTAAAATTTAATATTTCATATTCTATATTATTTAAATTTAATCCCACAATATGTTCAGTTAAATCATAACCACTTCCATCACATATCACCAATCTTTTAACCCCGTTGATATTATTCCATTGAATAATTGATGAAATCAATAATTCAAGCCGTTCTTGAGCATTGCTTAACTGAGTATATGGTGCATTAACCTTTATTGCACATGTAATTAAAATAGGTATCATTATCAATTAGCAAATTTTGCTTTTCCATAAATCATAAAAAGTAGAGCAACTAAACCAGACATTGCCATAGCAATTAATATTCCATATATTTTAAATTTTTCGAATAGTATTGGCATAAAGGCAATCAAGGAAATAAGTTGAAAAACTGTTGCGAAAGTTATATATTTTGGCTTTCCAATTGCCTGCAAATATTGAACATATAAAATAATTAATGCGCCTATTCCAGCTGGTATTAACATTACCCGAAAAATTTCAGTTAAGTTCAACCATTTTTTACTAAATAAAATATTAAAAAAAATCCCCGAAAAAATAATAGCTAAAAATATTATTACTAGTATTAATTTAAGCATTAAATTTCTTATATTATTAAAATATTTTTCAGTTTTAATTTTTGAGTTTCTATTATACTCGCATAATTTAGGATATATATATTGACCAACTATTCCACTAGGTTCACCTATTATTAATTGGCTAATTTTAGAAGCAACTTGATATACACCCAAATCTACTGGGCCTAGTAGTTTAGCAATTATAAATTTATCTGATTGGTTTAATAATAATATAAATATGTTTGATAGCCAAATCCATTTTCCATAGGTCCTTAAATCGGAAAAAAGATTCCACTTGAAATTAATTATTAACTTCGCTTGATAAAATTTCCAGCTTAGAATATTCTTTATTAGTTCTGATAGCACTATTCCAACTACTAAAGATACCGCCCCGTACCCCATAAATGCCAATAATACCGATATAACCAGATCTCCAAATGATGAGGATATCTCATAAAAGGCAAGTTTTTTAAAATATCTTTTTCTCTGAAGTAAATATATTCCTGGATTAATAAAACTTCTTAATATTGGAATTATTGATCCAATATAAATTAAATATGCATAGGACTCTATATTGAAGTATTTACAAAGGGGGTTACTGGATAATAAAAGTATCAAACAAATTAAAATACCCCTACATAATTGAAACGTCCATATAGCTCCTAAATCCCTATCACTTCTCTCGTTGAGAGCATGTGTTAAAGCCTGCTGTATGCCCGTTGTTGTCAAAGATTCAATTACAACCAAAAACAGCAAAACTAATCCAATTAGACCAATCTCCCCAGGACCTAATATCTTGGCTGCAATGAAGAACTTTAATGTCCCCATAAATCTAGTTACTACTTGCTGAAAGACTATCCAAGTACCGCCTTTAGGATTTCTTAACCCTAGAAAACCCAATATGATGATCGTTTTTAGCCCCGCGAACCTGAGATTGGACCGCATATTATTCCTCAAATAAGTGCATTTGATGATTGCAGATTCTTATACACGTCTCTATAGGAGGCATTTTTTGAATTCCAACTTTATTTTTTGGGGCGTATACAGATTTTACATCTCTTTCTGATAAATCTATTGAATGAATAAAATCTATAAAATTAGCTGCATTTTTCCAAGATAGTCATCTCTGCATGCAGCTAGACAAGGTAACTGAGCCAATACCATCTTAGCAATACATGGTCTTAAATTATTTTCCATTCAACCAAGGTCATTTATTTACACTATTTAAGACGTATTACTCAATAGGTTTTCCAACTGATTCGCCAACTACTTTTAATCCATCAAAATGAATTGCAGTGCTAAATTTAAAATTTCTCAATGATTGCACAAGAGGAGCCGGATAATAAATATCAGCTTCAATACAGGGCAACACTTTACCCAAAATCTTTTGCATTTAATCTAAGATAGTTCTGCTGTTATTACGAGTTAACCGAATTCATCACTACTTGACAGCCCTCTAAAAACAACCAGTCAGCAAATTCAGCATGAAGCTAACCTATAATTAAAAATATTAATCATAGGAAGACGCTAACATATCGGTATAAGCCAGTTTCAACCCATCACCCAAGGGCACCTTAGCGCTCCAGCCTAACTTATTCAATCTCCCCGAGTCCATCCATTTTCTGGGAGCGCCATCAGGCTTGTTTGGATCAAAATTGATTTTGCCTTGATATCCGGTGGCTTTGGCTACGGCGCTTGCTAACTGCGCAATAGTGACATCGGATCCATAGCCCACATTGATATGGCTTTGCATGGGCTCGGTTTGACTATCGTATGTTGCTTTATCTAACTGCATCACAAAGACCGATGCGGCGGCCATATCGTCAACGTATAAAAACTCTCTTCTTGGAGTTCCCGTTCCCCAGATCACCACTTCAGGAGCATTGGCTAATTTGGCCTCATGGAGCCTTCTAATGAGGGCTGGGATCACATGGCTATTTTCTGGGTGGTAATTGTCACCAGGGCCATAGAGATTGGTTGGCATGACTGAGCGGTAGTCCACACCATGGGATTGTCCATACTGGCGGTTATAGCTCTCACACATCTTGATACCAGCAATTTTGGCAATGGCATATGGCTCATTGGTGGGCTCTAACTTGCCGGTGAGTAATGCGTCTTCACTCATGGGCTGCGGGGCGAGCTTGGGATAAATACAGCTTGAACCTAAAAAGAGGAGTTTTTTTACCCCATGCACAAAGGCTTGATGAATGACATTGTTTTGCACCATCAAGTTTTCGTAAATAAATTGGCCAGGGTAAGTATTGTTGGCATGGATGCCCCCTACCTTAGCTGCTGCTAGGTAGACTTGATCTGGTTTTTCTGTTTTAAAGAATGATTCAACAGCTGCTTGATTGGTGAGATCGAGCTCGGCATGCGTTCTTGTAAGGATGTTGGAGTAGCCCTGCTCTTGTAAATGACGCACAATGCTTGACCCCACCATACCGCGATGGCCGGCAACATAAATCTTTTGATTGAGATCGTTACTCACGTGTTAGATGATTTTCATGTTTTGCGTGACTTGTTAAATTAGTCAATTAGTTCTCTTTACCTACTGCCACACTATGGCCATGCTTGATTAATAAAGCATGTTGCTTGGCTTTATCTAGGTCGTTTGCCACCATCTCGACGATCATTTGATCGAGTGTAATTTCTGGAACCCAACCGAGTTTTTCTTTAGCTTTGCTTGGATCACCTAAGAGGGTTTCCACTTCAGTAGGACGGTAGTAACGGGGGTCGATTTGCACAATCACATCGCCTACTTTCAATGCTGGGGCTTTGTCGCCTTCAATAGCGGCAACAATCGCTTTTTCATTCTCAGCTTGCCCTTCAAAGCGGAGGGTGATGCCAAGCTGTTCAGCGCTGCGAGTGATAAATTCACGTACGGTGAACTGCACACCAGTAGCAATCACAAAGTCTTCGGGTTTATCTTGTTGGAGCATAAGCCACTGCATGCGCACATAGTCTTTAGCATGACCCCAGTCACGCAGAGCATCGATATTGCCCATGTAAAGGCATTTCTCTAGGCCTTGAGCGATATTGGCCAGGCCTCTAGTGACTTTTCTGGTGACAAAAGTTTCACCACGGCGTTTGGATTCATGATTAAAGAGGATGCCATTACAAGCGTAGATACCATAGGCCTCACGGTAATTGACGGTAATCCAGTAGGCATACATCTTGGCTACTGCGTAAGGGCTACGTGGATAGAAGGGTGTGGTCTCTTTTTGGGGAATCTCTTGTACTAAGCCATAGAGCTCAGAGGTAGAGGCTTGGTAAAAACGCGTCTTTTTTTCAAGACCCAAAATCCGAATGGCTTCTAACATGCGCAAGGGGCCAATAGCATCCACATCAGCGGTGTACTCAGGAGACTCAAAAGAGACGGCTACGTGAGACTGCGCGCCTAAGTTATAGATCTCATCGGGTTGGCACTCTTGAATGATGCGCACCAAGTTACTGGTATCAGTGAGATCACCATAGTGCAGAATCAAATCAGGATGATTGATGTGCGGATCTTGATAGATATGATCAATCCGCTCCGTATTAAAAGAAGAAGCACGGCGCTTAATGCCGTGAACGATGTAGCCTTTTTCTAACAAGAACTCAGCTAGGTAAGAGCCATCTTGGCCAGTGATGCCGGTGATGAGGGCGGTTTTTTGTTGGGCCATATGATTTTATAAAACTACAAATTTTCTTTATTTCAGACTCAATAGAACATCAAGCCCGCTAATGCCCGATCCCGCACTGCATTCGCTCTCATTATTGACCCTTCGATGCTGAGCTCAAGTTTTGCCAAAATTGGCGGCCCAAGGCAATCAATAGACCCAAAAAAGCACCGGCCAATAGGCCCGCTAACAAGCTGGTGGCCTTTTTAGGAGCCACAGGTCTATTGGGCACATAAATCGGAGAAATTAAGCTGGTACCCCGATTTTTTACCGAATTGATCAAGTCGACCATCTTTTCGCGGTCCGTTAGGTAGAAGGTGAGTTCATCGCGCGCAGAGAGGTAAGCAGCAGACATTGCCGTGCCTGATTGATCTGCTTTTGCAATTAATTTTCTGGCTGCCTCAATCCGGGCGTCATCGGTCACCAACTTGATCTTA
>Ga0316220_1002152_pt1 | contig 18927 bp, 40 predicted proteins | sample TBH18005metaG_FD_203632 | JGI IMG/M metagenome (GOLD analysis project Ga0316220, IMG submission 203632) | Freshwater microbial communities from Trout Bog Lake, Wisconsin, USA - TBH18005 | ecosystem: Environmental > Aquatic > Freshwater > Lake > Hypolimnion/Profundal zone | place: USA: Wisconsin...
TGACGCTTGCAAGCGGCAGCACCCTGGCGACGTCAGGCGCGTTCAGCACTACGTTCACGGCAACGGGTGCTACGACCCTCACGCTGCCAACCGCCGGCACCTTGACGACCACCGCAAACACCGTTGCATCGCTGGGCGGCACGACCGGAACCATCGCCCTCGGAACGGGCCTGTCGATAAGCACGGGCACCCTCAACGTGGCGAACGGTGCGACCGGGACCGTGACCAGCGTGGCTGTCAGTGGCGGCACGACCGGCCTGACGACTACTGGCGGCCCAGTGACGGGCGCTGGTACGATCACCTTCGCCGGCACCCTGGCTGTCGGCTCGGGCGGAACGGGCGTCACGACCAGCACCGGGTCTGGGGCTAACGTCCTTGGAACCGGACCAACGCTGTCCGCGCCGATCTTCAGCACCATCGTCAACACTGGCACCCTGACGCTGCCGACTAGCACCGACACGCTGGTGGGGCGCGCGACGACCGACACGCTGACCAATAAGCGCGTCACCCCGCGCGTCAACACTGTCACCACGACCGGCACAGTCACGCCCACGGGTGATAGTTCCGACCAATACGAAGTCATCGCCACCGGAACCCTGACCATCGCCGCACCTTCTGGGACGCCGACTGACGGCCAAAAGCTGATGCTGCGGGTGAAGAACAACGGCACGGTGACGGCGCAGACGATCACTTGGACGACCACTTCCGGCGCGTATCGCGTTATCGGCGTGACGTTGCCAACTGCCACACCCAGCAATGCAACAACTGGCGTGGCTTACGTCGGCTGCGTTTATAACTCCGCTGATTTCTATTGGGATGTTCTGGCTGTGGGGACGCTGTAATGCTGCGGGTTGCCATCGTGGATGACGTGACCAACATCGTTGATAATATCGTTGTAGCAAACTCGCTGGACGACTGCGGCCAGCCGGGGACGTTCGCCATCGACGTGACTGATGGCCCGCCATGCGCCCCTGGCTGGGTCTACGATCCCGCCACCGGCCTATTCACTGATCCGAGCGTCTAATGGCAACTCGCACCGTCGTCTACACCACGTCCAACACGTCGTCGGGCTACCTCATGCCCTACGACATGGACCCAACGCAACCGTTTCAGTTGATTGCTCTGGGTGCTGGCGGTGGCGGTGCGGTCGGATCACCAAGCGGTGGTGGTGGTTCTGGCGCATGCGCCTTCACCAGCAATGTTACTGTAACTGCTCCAATTACTCCTGGCCTTACTAAGTTGTATGTGTCCATTGGCGCAGGTTCCAGCGCGGCGGCGGGCGGCGCTACCTGGGCAAATATTGGCACCAATGCAAGCCCTGGCACAGGTTCCACCGGAACCAGCGGTGTCCTGGCGGCTGGCGGCGCTGGAACCTATAGCTCGTTTGGCGGCGCTGGCGGAGATGTTGCCTACAGCGGCGGGGCAATACTTGTTGCAGGTTCTGCTGGTGGTAATGCGAGTACCACTTACGGTGGCAACGGAGGGGGTGGTGGTGGCGCGCCCATGGTCTCCCTTGCTGGTGTTGGTTACACAGCGGGTGCGGGTGGGAACGGATACACCTCAAATTATGGCGGCTCAGGTGGCGGCGGTGGCGCATCTACAGCCTCAGGCGGAAATGGCGTCACAGCAAACAATGGCACCAGCGCTGCGGGCGGCAAGGGCGGAAATTCTGGTTATGGTAGTGGTGGAGGATCAGGGGCCACATCGTCCGCATCGGCGGGGAATGGGACGACAGGTGGTGGCGGCGGCGGTGGCTTTTCTACCACCAACTACATTGGTGGGCTTGGCTCTTACAACAACGATTTTGTGGATAGCTTTACTGGGGTGGGCGTTGGGGCTGGTGGCGGCAATGGCGGCTCGGCTAAGACTCAGCTTGGACAGGCACCTTACGGCGCGGGCGCGGGCGGTGCTGCAAGCGGCACATCCCTCGGCGGCAACGGTTTCGTTGTCCTCGTCTACACCGTTGCCACGAACACCGAAACGCAAAAGACTGTAGTGTTCACCACCTTAGGTGCCAGTTCTTATACTATCCCGTCTGATTTCGATACGACCAAAGCCTTCCAACTAATCGCGCTTGGCGGCGGGGGTTATGGCTCCGCATCAACCGGGCGAGCATACGGCGGTGGTTCTGCGGCTGTCGCTTATACGGGAAAAGGTTTTGTCACTGCGACAATAACGCCCGGCTCAACAACGCTTTATATGTCTATAGGTGGCGGCGGAACTGCAACCTGGGCAAATATTGGCACCAATGCAAGCCCTGGCACAGGTTCCACCGGAACCAGTGGCGTTCTTGCGGCATTTGGTGGCAACGGAGGCACCACGGCTGCCGGGGCTGGCGGAACAACCGCCAATTCTGGCGGGGCAATACTTGTTGCAGGTTCTGCTGGTGGCGCATCCGCTGTTTCTGGCCAGCGCGGCGGCGGTGCGGGCGCTCCGATAATCACCCTATATGGCACTTCGTTTTCTGGTGGCGTCGGTGGCGCTGATGGAGGACGGACCGGGGTTGGATCTGGTGGCGGTGGTGGCGGGGCCAGCACAAAAGGTTCTGGTCTTGATGGTGGAAGCGGCACATCAACTGCTGGTGGCGCGGGCGGTAATGATGGCGCGGGCGATGCGGGCGGTGCTGGCGCGACATCATCGACTGCTGCGACGGGCGGGAGTGTTGCGGCGGGCGGCGGCGGGGGTTATGCCCCCACCAATTTAGCTGGCGGCTTCGGTGGGCAAAACACGGCAGGTTTCACCGATTCAACCACGACGGTTGCAGTTGGAGCGGGTGGTGGCAACGGCGGCACATCCGGCTCATCCGCTGTTTCTCCATCGGGATACACCGGCAAAAACTACGGTGCGGGTGGCGGTGGCGTGTATGATGGGACTAACAACCTTTGCATTCCTGGAAATGGGTTTGTCGTCCTCGTCTACTATTCAACCGGCACAGGCCCAGTAACCAACACCACCAACTTCTTCTTCATGTTCCCGTAGACCGCCACCGCAATCCGCGATAAAACGGGCTTGCTCCTACTCCCAAACCAAAGAGGTCATAATGTCAATCCTTGTTACCATCGAACACACGGTCGAAGAACTGAACTCCATCTTGATCGCGCTGGCCGAACGCCCGTTCAAGGAAGTTGCCGCGCTGATCTCCAAACTTCAAAGCCACGGGCAACAGGCGTTGAATGGCACCGCAGCCGAAACGCCCGCGCCGGCAGCCGAAACCCCGCCAGCGGCTTAACGGGAGCGACGCAGATGGACGCGCAAACCGCTATTAACCTCGTTGGTGGATCCATACTGGCGATTGTTGGGTGGGTTGCGCGTCAACTCTATCAGTCCATCCGGGACTTGCAGCAAGACATCAAGGGCATTGAAGTTTCATTGCCCACAAACTACGTCCAAAAAACTGAGTTTAACAGCAGCCTTAAAGAAATTAAGGAAATGCTGAATAAAATATTCGACAAGCTGGATGACAAGGCGGACAAGTGAAAAAGTTTTTCACCCACCTGTTTACCTCTGCCGACAACACCACCTTCGATTTGGGGCGGATTTTGTGGGCGCAGATAAGTGTTTCGTTCGTAGCAATAAGCGGCTGGGCCTATGGTTCTGGCCATGCAAATTTTGATCCCGTCACCTGGGCTGCTGGTGCGGCCGCAATTCTTACGGGCGGCGCGGCCAATCTAAAAATCAAACAATCCACCGAGCCAGGAGGGTCCAATGCTGGCAATGCTGGCTGAACCGTTTGCTAAATACATCGCGGCTGCCGTCGTGGTGTTGGGATTGGTTGTCGGCGCGGCTTTCTACGTCCACTCAATCCGCGTGGAAGGAATCGCACAGGGCCAAGCGGAAGATGCCAGCGTGTCAGCAAAACGCGCGGCGACCGTGATGCAAAATAGTTCGCGGATTGACCAAGCAATCTGGCAAGATGCCAATCCGCAAGCCGAGTTACGCAAAGACTGGGAGCGGCCCAAATGAAATTAGTTATCGCGTTGCCCATCGTGATTTTGCTGACAGGATGCGCACCGAAGCCGGGCATTGCCACCGATACCGGCTGCCTTTGGGTGCGACCGATTTACGTTGGCGCGCAGGACGTGCTGACCACGGAAACGGCTGACGAAATTCTCGCCCACAACGAAAAATGGAAGGCGAATTGCAAATGACGTGGGTTTATGAACAAACGAGCGGAAAGTTATCGCAAAATGGCGAAATGGTTGGCGTTGGCTATTCTGGCATTGCTGATGGGCTGGACAATCCCGCCGAACAAAACATTGCGGACGTTGGCCCAATTCCGGTTGGAACCTATGATATTGGGCCAGCCTTTACGCATCCGCAGTGCGGGCCGGTGGCTATGCGTTTGACCCCGCAGGTGGGCACCAATACTTTTGGGCGCGACGGTTTTTTGATCCATGGCGACAACACCGACATGAATCACACGGCCAGCCACGGTTGCGTGATCCTGCCCCGCATCATCCGCGCAGCCATTGATGCGTCGAATGACCGAGTGCTTGAGGTTGTGGCCGGTTAATCCCAGCGTTTGACGCCGAGCAGCTTTTCGCGCGGCGTCTGGTCAAAGTTTGTTTGCGCGAGGGGGCCTGATCCAACTTGCGTCACCAAACCGTTGTCCTGCCGCCGCGCGTAAAGCTGCTCGGCCTGCGCCATCGCGGCTTCGGCAATGGCGCTTTTTTTGATTTTATCATCCTCCAATTCTGCCGCCCAAGCCGAATAGCCGGCCTGATCCACAAAGTTATCGGGGTTAAAGCCACCGCACACACTGCGGGCCACCTTGAGCAGCACCATGAGTTGCGCCACGTCGGCGGGGGTGATGTTGATGGGCAGCGATGCGGCTTCTTGCAGGTAACTGGACCACAGCTTTGCGATCAAACCAAAGCTGTTTTCGGCACCATGCTTAGACCGGCCACCTTCAATGATGTGCTTGGCGCGGGATAGGACTTCATTGGCGTTCATTTGGTGTATTCCTTGACCATGTAGGCGTTGTGAGTTCTGATCCATCGGTAAAAATGGGCCGGCTCGGTTAAAAACGATCTGACGGCATTGGGTTTCTTCCAAAACACATCGCCATTGCGGTCTATTTTGTAAATAAACCGCCAATCTCCATCAGGTGTATGCCACCATTGGTTTTCTGCCGGCAGAGGTTGTGGCAGCGGGTAGGCATTGGGGTGTCGTTTATGCAAAGGCGTTACCCTAAATGAAGTCCAAGGATGGAAACTCTTTTCGGATCAATTCCCTAGCTTCTTCTGCAATAATCCGATGCTCTTTCTGCGTCGATGGATCGGTGCGGACAGCAATGTAATGAATCCACTGCCGCAGGGTGCCGTTGGCATACATGCGGGTTTTCATCAGGCCCTCGGGAAGCACGGCGCGGGCTTGTTCCTTGGCGATGCCGCGTTCTAGGGCCTCCTTGTAAGCATCATTGGCGCAGTCAATGATGTGCCTTTGTGTAACAAACCACCAATTTTCCAAATCCACATCATCAAGACCGGGTTCGATGCTGTTCTGCCGGTTCTTGTGGTCCTGCAATCGCGCCTCGCGCGTTTCAAAATCCAGCGATTTTGTGGGATCGGCATAACGCTGGCTGAACTCTTGAAAGCGGAATCCATGCCGCAGGATTTGCCGGCCAATGTCGCGCGTGGTTTCGATCTCCATCACGATGTTGACCATTTCAAAGATCGAAAAGTGCTTATTGTCATAGCAATATTTCAGCAGCTTCCCGCCGGTTTCGGTATTCATCTGGTTGTCGGGGTTGCTCACCCTGGCTGCGTAGATGATAAAAACTTGCGGCGTCCTGATGCCTTTAACGTGGGGTTGCGTGATGGCGACAATGCGAACTTTCATGTGTTGTCCTTTAGTGTCTGTTTGCCGGCTGGGGTGATGCGCCAACGGAAAGTGTCGAAAGAGTGGCCGCTTTGCCATTTAGCGAGATGTAATAGCGACAGTCTGGTCAGTTCCTGGTGGGTTTCGAGAGAAAAAATATCGGTTGCACTGTCTAGCGGCAGCCATTCCAGCACGGCCCGTTGTGCGGGGGATAGTGGGGTCATCAGCGTTGCTCATACTTGCGCCTCCTTCAATAACCATGCCGACACTTTGGCGCGGTTCATCGCGGTGGGGCAGTTTGTGACTACCGTCGCGCCTTCGGGGCATTTCTTGCTCGGCGGAATGGTATCTATCCAAAGCGCGGGGTGAGTGATGCGGTCGCCGCAGACCTCGCATCGGCATTCCATTTCAGTCGGACGGTATCGCTTCGGTTCATTCTGCATCCCGCGCCTCCCTCAGCGCCTTCAGGCCGGGTGGGGTGATACGACACAATGCAGTATTGGCAGAAAGAATATGCGCCTCTGCATGTCCGCTTTTTGACAATGACGCAAATTCGCTGGCGTAAAAACCGCGCACCAAGACCCAGCCGCCGTCCTTCGCAGGGCGATCAGACAGGTATTCTAGGGCAGCCCGCTTCTCGGTGGTTAGCTTCATTTTCATGCGCTTCCTGCCGCCAACAGCAGCGCCCCTATCAAAACGGCTGCCCAATTAGGCTCGGCAACTCCGCGCCCGACAAACACCGCACCAAAAATCAAGAAGACGCTGGACCAGATATCATGTGCGGTCATTTTTCACCTTCCAGCACATCAAGGGCTGCGGCAAACATGTCACTTTCCCCTTGCTGTTAAGTTATCGCCCATGCGCACTGCGTCATTGCGCCAAGTCCAACATTCCCCGCTGTCGTCTTGAAAGCATACCCACATCAAATCATGCTCATAACCATAATCAATAACAAAATGCGCCATTGCTTTGCCCTTGGGAGTCAGCAGTGGCAGCGGAGGGTCAACGCGCGTCATTAAGTGTTGCCTTTCATTGCTTTAATCACCGCTTCGCGCGCGGTCATTTTTCACCTTCCAGCACATCAAGGGTTGCGGCGAGCATGGCGATATGGCCTTCTCGGAACAGATGTTGCGGCGATAGATTGCGCCATGACATATCCCCGCCCGCGCCTGTTCTATCGACGGCGGCGTTAGCCATTTTCGCCGTCGCCTCCACCGGCACCACCTTCAAACCCAGCCCCGGCAGGGCGGCTAGGAGGGCGTCTAGGGCGGTTGTTGCGTCCTGTTGGTTGATAGCCCACCACTCAGGGTTTGCCTTCTTCATGAGGTCAAAAAAATCGCTGTCGATTTTCCCTTCTGGGATCGGCCATGCATTCCACAAAAGCGCCCGCGTTATCGCTTCAATCATTGTTTCGCGTGGGGTCATTTTTCACCTTCCAGCACATCAAGGGTTGCGGCGAGCATGGCCGACCAGTCCGACTGCGCGTGTAACATGTTGACCTCGTTGTCCGGCAGGCCAGCGCTGGCTGTGTCAATAGACGCACCTGCCCAGGCTTCGGCCATCGCTTCATTCGCCTCGATCGGCACGATCTTCAACCCGAGGTCCAGCAGGGCGGCGAGGAGGGCGTCTAAATGGGTTCGGGCAGTTGCACGAAATGCGTTACGTTCTTCCTCCAAAAGATCATCCCAAAGAAAAAGACCATCCCAGGAAAAACAATCGGTATGCTTGTTAGATGGCATACGAAAGGTGGCGCAGATTGCTTTTGCCGCTGCTTCAATCATTGTTTCGCGTGGGGTCATTTCGGTGGCTCCGGTATGGCCGCATAAAACGACGGCGCTTTTTTCATCCCCATGGCGATATATTCGTCATGCTCGTAGCACATTTCATACCAGCCTTCGGGGGTATAATACTCGTCATTTTCTTCACAACGCTCCGCGAAATCCTCATCGTTTTGTTCGGTGTATCGCGGGATGTAGCGCGCAATCTGGCGTCTCCATTTTCCGGGCGGTTCCATCTTGGTAGCGACAAGCCATAGCTGCCCATTCCTCGCCGCGTCATCAATCTCCCGCCACGGCGAGACGATCATGGCGGCGAGTGCGTCATCTATCGCGCGGGTGTATGCCTCTGTGATAGGGGCGACGAGGGGAATGCCGTGGTATGCCACGCTAACCTCGACCAACGCCTTCAGCGCATCGCGCCGCACGGTTACAAAATCGGTCATGGCATGGGCCTCTTTTTTCCCGATGCGATCTGCCGCAGCCTGCATCGCATGCTCCTTGGTTGGGTGTGCGCCGCTTCCGCCAGCACCAATGGTTTCGGTCATTTCGCACCCCGCGCGGCGTCAACGGCGGCTAGGCCGGATGCGATATTGTTGCGGCAGTAGCAGACCTCCCGCGTATCTTTGCAGTGCTCCCATCCATAAGGACTGCACGTCGCTTGACCCTGTGTGGCCTTATAAAACACCTCCACCAGATCAAGCTTCGGCGGTGCCAACGCGGCTTCGAGAGCACCAACCGCTTCGCGCAACTCCCGGTATAAGGCAACGTTTGCACCTTCTTTCATGTAACCCTTCGCAGCCTCAATCACCGCGTCCTTCAACGCCTGATGCGGGTCGGTGGGGAGGGGTTGAATGAACGCTGGGTCGATAGCCACCCTATCGCCGTGGTCATCAACACGCACATAAACTCTACCAGAGGGGCTAATGCCCATCACACGCACCCCGACGATATCGCCTGCTTTCCATTTTATGTTTTGTCCCCTTATTTCATTGGTGCCAGTTGGCGCAGGTCGCATCGGGCGGTGAGAATTATTGCCCCTGCTTTTTGCAAGTCTTCCATAGTGCCGGTTTTTGCGACCAAGCACATATCAAGGTTGGCAAACACACGCTCGGGGGGTGCAATTTGCACTGATCCCATTAAGGCGATGACCGCCATTGAAAAAACGCCCATAACTTATTCCTCCGTTGGCCATTCCCGTTTTTGAGCCTCAAGGAAAACATCCAACGCAATTGGGTGAAACGGTGGCAGTGGTGAATTGCCGGCCAACAAACGCGCACGTTTGGCGGCGGCAACGGGATCGAATGGAACCTCAATTTGTCGTTTACCTTCAACCCGGCCCACATCTTCGGCGGGCAATGGGGGAAGCTTTACGCGCGGTGGCAATTTCAACCGAGTGCGCAAGCTGTCCACGCCTTTTACGGTCAGATGAAACTCATCAGCCAACTGCTGACGAGTGGCACCCGCATTCCAGGCTTCTGTGAACTTCTTGTGCGTCTTTTTGGGAACGCGATCAATTCGCGTCAACAAGGGTGCGGATGCCATTAGTAATTCCTAAAACGGGATGTCGTCATCGAGGTCAGGGGCCTGCGTGGCAGGTGCTGCCTTGTAAGCAGGCCGGTTGTCGCCGGACGCACTGTCCTTTTTGCTATCAAGCAAAATGATCTCGCCCTTGAACTTTTGCAGGACGATTTCAGTCGTGTATTTTTCGTGCCCGTCTTTGTCGGTCCACTTGCGCGTTTGAACCGCGCCTTCAATGTAAAGCTGCGAGCCTTTCCGCACATACTTTTCGACCACATCGGCAAGCCGGTCGTTGAAGATCACAATGCGGTGCCACTCGGTCTTTTCCTTGCGCTCGCCGCTGTTTTTGTCTTTCCAAACATCGCTTGTGGCGATGGTCATGTTGACGATTTTGCCGCCGTCCTGCGTGGTGCGGACCTCCGGGTCTTTTCCGGCGCGGCCAATCAAAGTCACCTTATTCAAGCTACTCACTTATCGTCTCCTGTTGCTAGTTGGTCAAAGGCAGCAAGCGCGCCGGCAACGGCTTCATCAACGCGCTGTGCCAGTTCCGGTCGGCGTTCACTGAGCGCTTTCCGCTGTTTCACCACGTCCGCATCGGCGGTCATGGCTTGCAATTCTTCAATGGTCGTAACGGACTTCACGCGCTCCACAAGGGCGTCAGCAAGGTTTGCCGCCTTATCCACGTCAGCCACGAGCGGCTTAATGGTGAACCCCTTCTTGCTACCCCTGGTGGCCGTTAAAGCCATGGTCATCGTCGTCGTGATGTGGCTTGCATGGCTGATCCGTATGCCTCCAACAGCGAGACCGCCAAATTGGACCTTTTCATCCCGATAGAGTGTCAGGCTTCGGCCTACGTATGCGCTGCCATCCGGTCCCCAAATGTTAATCAGCGCCCGCCGCATGGACTTGCCCGGCTTGTAAGGTTTGCCGCCGTCACCTTCAAAGCCAATCGCAATCGGTTGGTCCGGGTCTGGCGTCGGGCTGACCTTCGTGATTTTGATGGTCAGCGAACCGCCGCCCAGCAAATCGTCGGCGTTGAGTTGGTCGGACTTGGCGATGACGGTTTTGCGCAGGTCAATCATACAATGATCTCCATTTCATCCTGGCGCATGCGGCGCTGCGTTGGGAATGTGCGCATTTCGCCCGACTCAATCATGGCCGCATAACGCTGATGATGGTCTTGAAGCCGGCCTTCAAACGCGGACGCGGCGGCGATGATGGCAGATTGGATGCGTTCATCGGGTTCAACGCGAATCACGGCCATAGGCAACCCGCCGCAATAACTAATGAAGTCGCACCACTTGCGGCCCGACACCAATAGCCCGGTTTGCACCTGCATCACATAATCGTCGGGCATACTCCCGTCGATGATGGTTTGCACTTGATACTTTTGCCGGCGCGATTTGCATTCAATCAGACCGTCATCACCCACAAGGCCATCGGGAGAATACCCAATCGTAAACCCCCATTTGTCATTGGTCATAAAGCCGACCTCGCGCACCGGGGCCACGTTCTTGTCGTAGACCAAGCGCGCTTCAATCTCGTCCTCACGCCCCCGCAGCATGTCATCACTGACATACATTGGCTCAACGTAGCCGGTGATGCGCTGGGCCAACAACTCGAATAGGTGCGCGCGTTCCTTGTCGTTGCTGGCAGCTTTAAGAGTCGGCGTGATAATCAGCTTCATCTCACTGGCCGTCAGCAACCCACATCTGGCCGCAAGCCATTCGTCGGTGCCCTGTTCCAATTCCTCGTAAACTTTAAGCATCTGCTTCCCCTTGTATTCTGGCCGGTCAAGCCAATCGCTACCCATGAGCGCGCATTGCCAAAACAAAGCCAGCGCAAAATGCCACCGGGATCAGCGCCGACACCGTAAGCACAAACAAGTGATTGGTTCGCTGTTCCTGCATGTGAAAGAATTTGATGTCAGTGGCGCAGCGCCGCATTTCGCGGACGATATCAAACGCAACGCCCCCGTCTTGGTGGACGGCAATTTCTGCCTGTCTTCCAAGGGTTAGCAGCCGCGCAATTGCGTCTTTCATTTGGTCCTCCAAATGCGCAAGCCCCCGTCCATCAAGCGCGAAACAAGCGTCTTGTTGCGGTTGTTGGCACGATAGCGGTTTAGCCAATTGGCAAGCGTCTTGTGCGTCGCGCCGGGAACGAGGAATGAATCCCCCGCCTTCATCGCGTCAAACGGATAAGGGCAGGAACTTAAAGGCACGCGGGGCGCTGGCACGGGAATACCGCTTACCACTTCATATTCTTGCGATTTAACGTTTGCTTTGGTTTTTGCCATTGTTGGCTCCTGTTGGATGTTGTTAGCGTGTTCAATTTGCGCTTCGTGCTTTGGTGTGTCAAGCGGAGGAAGCAAAAAAAATTGCATGACGGGCAACCGGCCTTGCGTATTCCTTCAATCCTTAGTAAACTCAAGGACATGAGCACACCTGATTTCAGCCCCAAAGCCGCTGCCGCTGCACTTGGTCTACGGCACGACTTTATCGCCGCCAAACTAGGGGTTCATCCGTCGGTTTATTCCCGGTGGGTGAACAACGTTCGGCCAATTCCAACCGAGTATCACGGGAAGATGGCGCGCATCCTGAAGGTGCGACGCAAACAAATTACGGCTTATTCCTTGAAGGCGGGGATTGATGGCTAATTTATCCGAAATTTTCTACGCCCTGACCGCAGCTTGCAGTGATGCCGGCGGGCAAACGGCGTGGGCTGAAAAGAATGGGATCAGCCCCACTTACGTCAGCCTCGTGTTGAACGCCAAAACAGAACCGGGGCCAAAAATCTTGGCCGCGCTTGGATACCGCAAACAAATAAGTTATGAAAGGCTAAACGCATGACGCCTGAAATGGGTGATAACAGCATCAATGCCGACCGTCTGCGGTCTGTGGTTGAGCGCATCGAACGTTTGGAGGAAGATCGCAAGGCGGTCGTGTCCGACATTAAAGATATTTACATGGAAGCCAAAAGCGCGGGCTTTGAAGTGCGCGTGTTGCGGCAACTCATCAAACTGCGGGCTATGAACGAAGATGATGTGGTGGCGCAGGAAACCATGCTGGATATTTACCGGCGGGCCTTGGGCGGAATTTGAATGCAGCACCGCGAACACGATCTTCAGGCAAGCATTAAAGCGTGGGTCAGGCGGTGGGTTACGTCCCCCTGCGTATTCCTTGCCTTTGATCGGTCGCGGGCTATGTCGGAAACTCAATACTTATTTGAGGCAGCGCGCGGCATCAGGGCCGGCACACCCGACACGGTGCTGTTGTATCCCGATGGGAAGTGCTGGTGGGTTGAGTTAAAGGTTGGCCGAAACAAGGCGCAAGAGGCCCAACTGGCTTTGCACCTCGAAATGGCAGGCGTCGGCCATCATGTGGATATTATCTACACGGTGGCCGATTACGCGAACGCCCTGTATGCAAAAGGACTGACGTTGCATGCTCGCGCGCGGGAAGAAGCCGCTGCCCTGGATCGCAAATTAGCGGCGAAGTGGTTGGCAGGGAAAGAAGACGGCGTGAAGAAAGTTATTCCCGGCGCTGCACGGGCAACGGGACGGGAAGCAAAAAAGCGGGCAATCGCTAAGATCGCCCACCTTCGCAAAGATGGATTGTTTTTTTAAGCGTGGCCAACGCCGGAAACCGTTGGCATAGGTGGCGCGTCTTCTGTGTTGCCAAACAAGCGGTCAAACTTCGCCTCTGCTTCAGCCTCCCAATCTGGCCGGTTTCTGTAGCAGTCAATGCAAATGCCAACCACAATCATGCGGGGCGTTGCCTCGGCCTTTTTTTCGTCGGCAACGCCAGCGGTGACAAACGCAGTCGGGGAGAGTTCCTCAAAACGGACATTGCAGCAGCTACACCGGATTTTGCCTGGGTTTTCTTTGACCTTTTTCAAAAAACCAAAAGCCGCCGCGTGTTGCTTGGGCATGCGCGTTTGATTTTCGACCCACGCCAACAGATTTTTGACCATTCCTGCGGGATGAATGAAAGATAATTCAATCCGCTCGCCATCTTCGATTTGGTCGTAAAACTCTTGAATGGCCTTGCCGTTTTTTTTGCTGAGGCTCATGGTTAGTATTCCTCCGGTAGAAGAATGGTGGTGCTGAACCTGTCAGCCTCAGTGATAACCCACACGGTATTTTCGCCGTGGCCCTTGCATTCCTCAAGGGGGTTGATGGGATAAGCCGACAAAATGCGGTTGCCCAATTCGATGGCCTGATTGTTGGCGGCCTTGTCTTCGTCGCACACTGCGCCCCACTCGCCGGTCTGGTGCATGAGCAAAATGGCGTCGCCATATTTAGGACCGGACAGGCGCAGCATAGCCCCGGTGGTTATAAAAACGTCGCCAAGATTAAATTTGGCGTCGGGGGCAAGGTCAGCTTCGGCGGCGGTTAATAGCTGCCGAGGTTCGCCAAAATCGGCACCCGCCGCCTTTGCGTCCTCGTAAAGCGCCTTCTTGGTTTGCAGGCCCATAACAGCGCGGTCTTCTTCTTCGGTCATCTGCTTATTCCTTGGGTGTGGTTTACGGTTTGATTGTTTCGCTGCTTTCGATGTATTGCAACCAGTAATTGAGTGATATTTTCAAGTTTTTCTGATATTTTTTCAAATTGCTCCATGAAGGGCACGTAATCCTCTGCCGGCTGTTGCTGCTTTTTGCGGATTTCGCCTTGCTGAATGTCAATTTGCCGCGCGGTGATGCGACCAGCGTTGGGCTGCTCCATGATTTGGTGCGTGGTCAGCGCCAGAAAGTCATCTTCGCTGCAAATGGGCGGCTGCATGTTGCGCAACACATTGGCCGCGCGGATTGGAAGGTGGCTCGTGTGGATGAGGTTTTTTAAGTAGTCGTTCGCGGTCATTGCTTCGGTTCCTTGTGTTTCGCGTGATGCCAGCCAGTGGACCACCAAAAAGCGCGGGTATCGGTGGACAGGCTGGAAGGGCGGAATAGGTCGCCCTGCTTGCGGTGTGGGTTGTCGGTGAGTTCCGCGCGCTGTGTTTGCGCGCGGAACCCCTGACGATAAGTTATGCGCAACGGGCGGCGCATGGCCTACAGTGTGCCATACTGGCCGGCTTCCTCCATCAAGCGATCACGCGCAAAACGATACATGCGCGTCAAGTTTTGGGCATCCTGTGGCGCACTAAAGAGGCGAGCGGCGCGACAATGACAGGCTTTAATTGAACGGCGCAGCGCAATGGCGGCATCGTATAGCGCGCTACTGTCGCCGCGCGTGATGTAGAAGGACAATTTTTCATCGTGCGCCTTAACCCATCGGCGTCGGCAACTGGTCAAGCCAAGCAATATTTTTGCCTGTTCGGTCAGACCGCTAGGCTCTGCAACATCTGGCGGATTGGGGTCGGGGGTCCAGCCGGCGAGCAGATCCGGTGCAGCATCGGCAACGAGCGGCCTTAACGCGGGCAATGGAAATGCTGATTTGGGTTCCTCGGACAGAAACGCCAGCATATCGCGGGCGGTTTGGATTGCTTTTGCCGGGTCGTTCGGCGTGGCTTCCAGGGCCAGCCGCAAGGCTTCTTCGCGTGTCATGGTTGATTGTCTCCGTGGTCAAGCGGCCATCCGCTTGAAGTCCGCGCGGTTGCCAGTCGCGCGGGTTTCAAGCGGGTGGCTTAGACTGCCTGAAAGACGGCGTATCCCGCTGCCTCTATGCGGTCTTGCCAAGCCCAGCCTCCATTTTTTTCATCGGTTGTGCATGCCAGTCCGTCCGGTGTTGCTCCCCATGCAATCGCCCCGCCGCAATCCCGAACTTGTTTGACAAGTGCGAGCGTGGCGCGACATGCCGTGAAGTCGTCGCGTTCTGGCAATCCTACGTTACCCATTTTCATTTCGTGTGCAAAGTCCTCCCATGCTTCGGCTTCGGTTTCCCCTGTTGCCCATATGGCTGTGTCATCATGGATTATGTATGGCATGGGTGCTTATTCCTTGGGTGTGGTTTCGGTGGGTGGGATAAAGTCAGGGCTTTGTATGGCGTCGTATTCCTCCGACATGGTGCGGGTGCTCGCCGCTGAGTGGGCAAACAGGCTCACAAGGGCGCTGCATACTTCGGTTTTGCTTTCAATGTCGGTTTCTTCGCGGAAGATTATGCCCATGGCGTAGGCTAGAATTGCCGCGCCAAACTGCGGGCTTTCGTCAATTCCTTCGCAATAAGTTTTCAAGGCTTTGAGAATTGGAATTGTGCCATAAAATACTTTGCGGATATCCTGGGTTCGCCGCGCGGTGTCGGTGGCATCGCGGTCCAGTTCGGCAATCAGGTCGGCAAATTGGTTTTTCATTGGTGCTTATTCCTTGGGTGTGGTTTTGCGGGTGGTGCGGGTGGCGGGTGGCAATAAGTTTTTCTCGATAAGGTCGGCTGCCTCGGCATAAGCGGCGGCGCGGCTATAGCTGGCTTCGGCTGGGGTGAAGCCGTGCGCTGCCTGCATCGCGCGGGCAGTCTCGGTGCTGCGCTCGGCTTTGGTGCGCAGTAGGGTGGCAATGTCGGCGGGGGTCATGTTGTTAACTCCGTGTTTTGATTTCGTAATGCGGAAAGCGCCCGGCGACACTGGCTTGTGTGCCAAAACCCGAAAATGCCTCGGCCAGCCATGAGCGGAAGGATCGGATCTCGCCGCGTTCCACGCGATACGTCCAGCGTTTGCCGTCGTGCTCCACGCATGCGCGGCCTGCGTCCGGGTCGCCGGCAAAGTGCCAGTGCGGTTGGCCTTCGCGGGCGGCTGAGATTTCACAACGCAGTGCATAGTCGATCATGTTGTTTGCTCCTTTTAGTTATTGGTCGCGGTCAAGCCTGAGGCTTGCTAGTGCCGGCGCGGTGTGGTGCGCGCCGGCAAGGGCAAGGCTAGGCGGCCTGGGCGCCGGATTCGTCTGCCAGTCCGGGGCAGCCTTGCCGGCGCAGTGCTGCAATTTGCGCGTCAAAGGCTTTGATTGGATCGCTGCCAGCTTTCGTGGTTTGTGCGCTGGGGATGACGTATGCGCCACGTTCGGAGTCGGCTATCAGGGGGCAAGGGGTTCCCATGCTGCCACCCAAACCGCGCCAGTGCGGAATTGACCCGATAAGGGAAAAACCAATCCGGCGCAGCATGGCGGGATGGCCAAGGCTGAAAGCTAGTGTCGAAAGGTTTACGGCTTGGTCTGCCTGTTTGATGCAAACCGCAACCTCGGTGCGCAGGCTGTCGCCATTGGCACGCCATATCCAAAATAACTCGACGCGATAATCTGCCGCTTCGAGCGTGTCGATGATCGCGGCGGCGCTGGCTGCATGTGCTTCCATGTCGGCGGCGGTGACGATGGCGGAAGCGGAACCATCAAATGAAAGTGACAAAACGCGGGGGGTGTTGGCTTGGCCGAGGCGGCGCATGTTCGCGGGATTGCCAGATAGAAAACGGCCAACGCTGGGGTAGGCTCCTGCCACGTCCCACCTAATAAGTTTTTGAGCGACGGGGCGGTCGGCTTCCATGCGGCCGCGAATTGCGGCGGCGCGGTCTGCGCCCTCAATCCAGCCGTTGCGCAGCATGTCGCAGGCGGCGGTGAAGGTCGCGCCTGCCCATGCGTTATCGGCGCTCTCCCAGGCAAATTTATTCCACGCGCCGACGGGCGGCGAGGCCGGCGGGATGATTTCGGAAACATCCGCATAGTGCGCGGCCGCGGCCGCCTTGCGGTCGCCATTGCCGCGCAGGTCAACAAATCCGGCGGGCAGGTGTGCGCTGTAGAGGTCGGAGGTGTGGTATTTATAGGGGGGGCGGCTGCTCATGGTTTTTTGCTCCTCACATCGCCGTTTTGATGCGGATAACGTCGGCATCGGACAAGCCACGCCAAATGACCATCTGCTCGACCTCGGCGCGGGGGATGCCGGCGGTGATAAGTTTTTCGCCAAAAATAGAGGCGCGGGGACTGACAACGTGGCGGATGTTGAGTTTCTCCACGGCGGCGCGGACGGATTGGACGTATGCGAGCCACGTGGCGTCGGTGCAGAGCATGCGTTCCAGCACGGTGTCGTAGGGCCAGTCGATAAAAACAAAACGGTCAAGCGTTGCTGCGTCAAGTTGGCTGCGGCCAACGTATTGACGATTGGCTCCCGTTCCAAAGGTATTCGCGGCGGCGATGAAGCGAAAATCCTTATGTTTTTTGACGGGGGAAACGCTACCGGGGAAAGCGCAAACGCCATTAGCCAAGGCTGCATTTAGTGCGAGCAAGGCGGCGGCGTCGGAACCATCAATTTCGTCGGCTAGAAAAACGCCTCCGTTTTCAAAGGCTTCGCGGAAAGGGGTCGCGTTATATGTGCCTCGCGCGTCGATGAAGCCCATGTATTCATGTGCGCCGCTGGCTGCGCCCTGCATGTAGAATTTGAGGCCTAAAGCCTCGGCAACTTGCTCGGCGGCGGTGGTTTTTCCGCTGCCAGCCGGGCCGACAATATAAGCGGCGAGGCCGGCGGCGACGGTTGCTAATAGTTTTCCAGTGAGGCGGTGACGCAACGCCGGGAGTTCGCCGCGCGGTGCGTCGTTGACGTGGATATGCACGGCGCGGGGAATAGTGTGATTTTGCAGTTCGTCGCGCACAATCGCGGCCACGGCGCTGCGGTCGAGTTGCTGGCCGCCCATGAAACCGGCGATTGCGGCGGCGAGTGCTGCGGCTGCGTCGGGATTGGGTGCGGGCGGTGTCGTCGGTGTGGTCATGGGGCGCGGTTCCGGTGTGGGGGTGGGTGTGGGGGTGGGTGTGGGGGTGGGTGTGGGGGTGGGTTTGGGGGTGTCGTCGTCGGTGCCTACGAGCGCCGCAAGCTCGGGCGAGGTGCGCTTAAGCCACCAGTGCGGCAGCTGCGCGGTGCTGGTCGTGCTGTCGTGCCGTGCCGATTTTTTCGGTATCCAGGCGGTGAACGGTTTAAAATCGTGGTTGGGATGGTCAACAATCTGCTGCACCACGATACGAACTGCGGCATCAGTCGTGCCAACAACAGAGACGCGAGCAAGCAGGCCGGGAACGAGAGCGAGTAATTTGGTGTCAGTCGTGTCGGACCAGACGCCGGCGAGGTCTGCGAGCGGCAGGGCGCGGGCAATGCTGCTGCGGATGCCGTGGCTAGTCAGCCACTGGCAGGCCGGCTCTTTCGTGGCGGCGGTGATGCTGGGCAGGTGGTCGCTGTTGCGCGGGCCATAAATCGCCACCGCCGCCGCTAGGGCTTCTGCTGGTGACAGTCGAGGGGTGCGGGCCATGCTGGGTGTGCTCCTTAGTAATAGAGGCCGAGCGCCACGGCGGCGACAACGGCGGCGAGCACGGCGGCGATGCGGCATGCGTGGCAGGGCTGGGCAGGGTATAGGCCATAGCGGATGGCGGCGCGGCGACGGCGCAATTGACGGTGTGTGAGGTGGGTCATGTGGTTAACTCCGTGTCTTGATTTCGTAGTGCGGCCACCGCCCGGCGACACGGGCCTGTGTGCCAAAACCGGAAAATGCCTCGGCCAGCCATGCGCGAAAGGCCCGGCGTTCGCCGCGCTCGACGCGATATGTCCAGCGTTTACCGTCGTGCTCAACGCACGCGCGCCCGGCGTCCGGGTCGCCGGCAAAGTGCCAGTGGGGTTGACCCTCGCGGGCGGATGAGATTTCACAACGTAGTGCGTAGTCGGTCATGTTTGGTTGCCTCTCTTGTGAGCGGTTGATGTGGAGGCCCAGCGCATAAAGACATAAGAAACCCATTACAAGCGTTTTTTATTCTCATGCGTTTTCAACGGGTTGCTATGTGGTAAATCCACATGCGGAACGGAACGAGGGCGGAAAGATAGGGGGTTGGGGTGGGTGGTTGTTATGGTGTCGTAATGGGG
>Ga0316220_1002153_pt1 | contig 18926 bp, 16 predicted proteins | sample TBH18005metaG_FD_203632 | JGI IMG/M metagenome (GOLD analysis project Ga0316220, IMG submission 203632) | Freshwater microbial communities from Trout Bog Lake, Wisconsin, USA - TBH18005 | ecosystem: Environmental > Aquatic > Freshwater > Lake > Hypolimnion/Profundal zone | place: USA: Wisconsin...
TCGTGAAGGCCTGATTGTAAACCAACCACTGTCCCACGCAGCGCGGTCGCCTCCGGTGATCGCGCTGCTTTCTTTCCCACCCACCACTGCCATGCACCCCAAGATCAAGAGCCGGTCCACCGGTGAAAATCGCTCCCCAGGAAAAGTGAAGCCACAGCTGATGCACGATGGCTCCAAGCTGTCCCCCTCGGTCAGCCCTGCCTCCCGCCAGCGCTTGGCCATGCCCCAGTCCGCGTCAGCCGGCGCCAACCACGCGCGGCATCATGTGTCGCGGCGCACCCAATCCTGACGCAACGCCTGCCCGGATAGGGCGAAAAACGGCCGGTCAGCGAGTCCGGCGTTTGACCGCACGGATCACCACTCAGTGTTGCACCGCGCCGTCCGGCTCGCCTTCCCGCTGGTCACGCCAGCCCGCCAGCTGGCCATCCTGGAAGGTCAGGCTTCGATCCGCGCTGTTGCCAAACTTGTCATGGCCGCGGCTGGGATAGACAAAAACATCGCCGTGGTCATCCACCGGGCGCCCGTAGGCCTGCTTCACGTCCTCTTTCGACATGCCCTTGACGAGGTAGTGAAACGAGATGCCGTTGCGGATTTCCTCAGCCTTCTTGTCGGCATCTTCCCGCTCCTGGGCTTCCTTCGCCCGCCGCGCCTCTTCCTCGTGCGCGGCCGTATCGTCGGACGACGAGACGTTGGCATCCTCCTTCGACTGGCGCGCCAGCTCATCGTCCTTGCGCGCTTCGAAAATCACCCGCTGCTCGGGCGCGATATTGGAAAATCGCACCGAAACCACCCCACCAGGATAGCTCACCAAGACGGAATGGGTATCCCAACGCTTGATCGTGGACCGGTGCATCACGAACCCGTTGGTCAGCTTGATGTCGGTCGGCAACTCTGCCGTAGCAGCCGCCGGATCGATCGCAGGGGCCGGGGACGCAGCCGCCGGTGAAACGGGAGCCGCGACGGGCGCGGGCGGGGCCAAGTCGGTGCGCATCTCGGGCGGCAGTTGCGAAAAAGAGATCGCGCCTTTCCCGCCGTCCCATTTGGCCACGACCGACGTGGATCCCACGGCCACCACGATGACATCGTGCAACACGGTGCCGTTCTTCAACTGGACTTCGGGGATCAACTTGCCCTTGGCATACTGGCCAGCCCAGACCGCCGGGCAGACAACCAAACACGACGCCATGGCCACAACGGCCAGGCGGACATGACGGCGCAGGAGGGGTGCGAAATTCACGGCCCCGCTCATGCCAAATTGCCCCGTTCCGGGCAATTCGTTTCCGGACTGAGACTACGTATTTGGCGGGTTTTTAACAACCTCCCGCCGCAATGCCCGGGTTTCCACCCAGGCCGGGAGCCTCCTGGGCCCGGCTCAGACCGTGAAGAGCTCCTCCGGTTTGAAAAAGCGGGCCAACTCGGCCTTCGCGTTATCCACGCTGTCGGAGGCATGCACCACGTTGCGCATCATCTCGGTGCCGAAATCCCCCCGGATCGTCCCCTTGGCCGCCTTGCGGGAGTCGGTGGGTCCGAGAAGATCGCGGACCTTCTGGACGATGTTTTCGCCTTGCAGCGCCATCGCGATGACCGGCCGCGAGCTCATGAACTGCTCGATTTCCGGATAGAACGGCTTGTTGGCAACGTGCGCGTAATGCTCGCGGAGCTTCTCCGGCGAGAGGCGCATCATCTTGCAGCCCACGATCGTGAAACCGGCCTGCTCAAATCGAGCCAGCACGTTACCGACGTGGCGCTGCTCCATGCAATCGGGCTTAAAAATGATGAAGGTTTTCTGCATATACCCTCCCAACAAAACATCCGGCCCCGGCCATGGGAAGCCTAGACTTTACCCGCACCCGGCCCGGCGCCGGCCCGCAGCTGCTTGAAGGCCGCCAATGCGGCGTTTCTGGCGTCGGCATGGTTGACCAGCGGACGGGGGTAGTTCACCCCCAGCCTCACGCCGGCGGTCTCGAGCGCCGGCGCTGGCGCCTCCCACGGCGCTTGGATGTGTTCCGCCGCCAAGCGCCCCAGCTCTGGCACCCAGCGGCGGACATAGTCGCCTTGCGGATCGAATTTTCTCCCCTGCAGCACGGGGGCAAAGATGCGGAAATACGGCGCCGCATCCGCACCGCAGCCCGCGCTCCATTGCCAGCCGAGGGTGTTGTTCGCCAGGTCCGCGTCCACCAGCGTGTCCCAAAACCAGGCCGCCCCGTGGGTCCAAGGCAGCCGGAGGTGCTTCACCAGGAACGACGCCACGATCATCCGCACCCGATTGTGCATCCAGCCCGTCTGCCACAACTGGCGCATGCCGGCGTCGACGATCGGATAACCGGTGAGGCCGCGTTGCCACGCCCGCAGGTTCGTTCCGCTGGGATCCGCGGCCCAGGGAAATTTCTCAAACTCCTTCCGCAACGGCTCAGCCGGCGTCTGCGGAAAGTGGAACAGGAGATGGTGCGCGAATTCCCGCCAGCCCAGCTCGGCCAAAAACACCGCCGCTCCCTTGCTCGGGGGAAAGACTCCGCTGTCCTTGGCCCGTACCCGCACCGCCGCCCAGACTTGGCGCGGGCCGATCTCGCCGAAATGCAGCCACGGCGACAGCATGGACGTGCCGTCCCGGTCGGGTCGGTTCCGCCCTTCCGCGTAGTCATCCATCTCCTTCGCCACAAACTGCCGCAGCCGTTTCGCGCCGCCGGTTTCGCCCGGCTGCCAGATTTTATCCCAGCCCGCCGCCCAACGAGCGCTCGCCGTCAATGGCAGTTCCTCCAACGTCAACGAGCGCGGCCAACGCCCGGGAGCCGGCAGTGTTTCGACCGCAAACTTCGTGGGCGCCGCGACCGGCAGCGCCAGGCAGGTTCGCCAGTAGGGCGTGAAAACCTGAAACGGCCGGCCCTGCTTGTTTTGCACGGTATGCGGCTCGTGCAGCAGTGCGCTGTTGAAACTGGTCGCGTCGATCCCTGCGGCGGAAAATTCGGTCTTGATCGCCCGATCCCGGGCAATGCCAGCGGGTTGGTAACGTCGATTCCAATAGATCGCCCCTGCTTCCGTTTCATTCACCCACTTGCGGAGAATCGCCCGCGCGTCGCCGCGCGCCAGGATCAGCCGCGAACCCAGCTCACGCAGCGAGGCGTCCAGCGAACCCAGCGAATGATGCAGCCACCAGCGGGAGGCTCCGCCCGGCAGCCAGTCGCCCTCCCCGGCATCGTCCCAAATGAAGATGGGAATCACCGGCGCTCCGCGCACGACGGCCGCCTGCAGCGCCGGATTGTCCTGCAAGCGCAGGTCCTGCCGGAACCAAAGTAACGTCGGCGTCAACGGCACATCCTCGCACTCCAATGGCGATCAAGTCGGTGCATGGCGCAGCCCTAGATCGACTGGCGGTAAAGTTCCTCGTAACCGGCCGCGGCGGTTTTCCAGCTGAAATCCTTCGCCATGCCGCGCTTCTGCACGGCGGCCATGCGGGCCGGATCGGCAAAAAGCTTGCGCGCCCGCTCCAGCGCGTCGCGGAGCCCTTCCTTCGTCGGTGCGCCCATCAACCCGGTACCGCTCGTTGGCTGTTCGTCCGCATCCGTCACGGTGTCGATCAGGCCACCCACGCGGCTGACGATCGGCACCGTCCCGTAGATCTGGGAATACATCTGGTTCAGTCCGCAGGGCTCGAAGAGCGAGGGCATGATGAAGAAATCACTGCCCGCCTCGATCAGGTGGCTCATCGCCTCGTCCAGTCGCGCACTCAGTGAAATCTTTTCCGGCGCCTCTGAAACCAGTTGCTGGATCTCCTCCTCGTAACGCTTCTCGCCCGAGCCCAGCACCACCAGCCGGCAATCCCCGAGCATGAAGAAATCCTGATTGGCCAGCAGCAGGTCCAGGCCCTTTTGCTCCGCGAATCGGCAGACCATGCCGAAGATGGGCCCCTTGTAGCCGGGGGCAAAATTGCACCGTTTCAGCAGCTCGGCGCGGCAGAGCTGTTTGCCCGCCAGATTCGCCGCAGAATAACGCGCCGGCAGCAATGCGTCCGTGACCGGATTCCAGACGCCCAAGTCCACGCCGTTCAACAGGCCCATGATGTCGTGCTCCCGCGTCTGGACCACCCCGTCCAGGCCGTTGCCAAATTCCGGCGTCTGGATCTCCTGCGCATACCGCGGGCTCACGGTGGTCACACGATCCGCGAACAGGATCCCGCCCTTCAGCAGGTTGATCTGCTCGTAGTATTCCAGGCCGTCCATGTTGTTGAGGTCTTCCGGCAGGTTCGTCCGGGCGAAGACCGTCCGCGGAAACAACCCCTGGTAGGCGATGTTATGGATGGTGAAAACCGTCTTCACCGCCAGCGTCACCTCGTGGCGCCGCTCAGCGTCGCGCAACAGCATCGGCAGCAGCGCCGCCTGCCAGTCGTGCGCGTGTACCACGTCCGCCTGCAGGTCCGAGAGCCGCAGCGCCTCCACCACGCCCTTGCAAAAGAAAATGAACCGGTCGGCGTTGTCCTCGTAATCTCGCTCGCCATTGCCGTAGGGATTCCGCCGGTCAAAAAATTCCTCCCGGCAGACGAGGTGGATTTTCAAGTTCTTGCGCGGCGAAAACATGCGCACGTCCCCGGACAGAAACTGGTCGCCCATCTCGATCTTGAGCCGCGCGATCCGCTCAGCCTTGGCCGCATCCTTGTGCTCCAACGCCGCCCGGTACCCCGGCACAAAGACCGAGACTTCGTGGCCGTTGTCCGCCAGGACGCCGCACAACGAGGCCACGGCATCGGCCAACCCGCCGGTCTTCACATACGGGAAAAATTCACTCGCCGCATGGACGATTTTCATCGCGCCATCTTAGACATGGGCCTTTCGTGAGGCCAACAACGAAAGCATGGCCCGCGCGCCGTGCCGATTCAACTATGACTCTCCGTGATCGTCTCCTCGCCCTTTTGCGCGAGGCCAACTTCTCCCCCGCTAACGAATTCGAAATCTCCCGCCGCCTCGACTTAAACAAGAAGCAGCGTGCCATGCTCGCGCACGAGGTGCGCCTCGTGTTGAAGAGTGGCGAATTTGCCCGCGCCGGCAACGGCCGCATCGGCCCCAAGCACTCCGCGGGCAATCGCCCCCCGGCCAAGGCTCCCACCCGGCCGATTTTCACTCCCACGCGCCGTGGCCCGCAGATCCCGACCAGCGGGCCCGTCCCGTTGCCCGTCTCTGCCCCGGCCGCCCCCAAGGGATCCAAAACATCCGCCCGTCCCCAGCCTGCCGCCCGCGTTCCCGCGGCCGTCAGCGCGCCAGTCAGCGTGCCCAAGCTGCATGACAATGAGCTGACCGGCCGGATCCAGTTTCGTGCCGGCGGCTCGGCCTTTGTCGTCCGCGATGACATTCCCGACGGCCGCAGCGCACCCGCGCTGCAGGTTTTTCCCGAGGACACCGGCGTCGCGCTCCCCGGCGATCGCGTCATCGCGCGCATCTACCCGGGCCGCAAGGGCCGCCGCCCGGGCGAGAAGATTGGCAGCATCGTCCGGGTGCTGGAACGCGAGCGTGACACGATCGTCGGCAATCTCCGTCGCGGCCGCCGCGAGTACGTCGTCCAGCCCGATGACCCGCGCTTCAGTTACGAGATCTCCGTCGGCGACCCGGCCAAGAGCGGGCTCACGCCCACACCGAAGGAAGGCGACAAGGTCGTCGTGAAGTTGGGTGACTGGAAGCGCCGGCAGGATCCGCTGAGCGGGACACTCACCGCGCGACTCGGCCGGACCCACGAACCCCGAGCCGAACTGCTCGGCATCTTTCTCAAGTATGAGCTGGCGACCGAGTTTCCCGCCGACGTCGAACGCGAGGCCGCCGCCATTCCGGACCGGGTGCAGCCAAGCGACCTCGGCGAGCACCGCCTCGACTACCGGCAAAAGGCCGTGTTCACGATCGACCCGGACGACGCCAAGGATTTCGACGATGCACTGTCGTACGAGCTGCTCGACGGTGGCGATGTCCGCGTCGGCATTCACATCGCGGACGTCTCCCATTACGTACTGCCCGGCACGCCGCTCGATCGCGAGGCCCAGCGCCGCGGCAACTCGACCTACCTCGTTGGCGTCGTCATCCCGATGCTGCCGGAAAAACTTTCCAACGGCCTTTGCTCGCTCGTCGAGGCGCAGGACCGGCTCTGCAAGGCGGTCTTCCTGACATTCGCCAAGAACGGCCACCTTAAGCACACCGCCTACGCCAACACGGTCATCTGCAGCCGGAAACGTCTCACCTACAAACAAGCCTACGCGTTCATCTTCGAGGACGACCTCGACCGCATCAAAGCCCTCCCGCTCCCGCCGAAACACCAGACCGGCTCCACTGGCCGCGCCCTGCGCGACCTGTCCCACGGCGAGCTCACTGACCTGCAAGGCTGGATTCGCGCGCTCTGGCGCATCGCCAGCAAGCTTCGCAAAGAGCGCATGCATGGCGGCAGCCTCGATCTCGACATGCCTGAGACGAAGATCTTTGTCGACGCGGATGGCTACGCGGACCGCCTCGAAAAGATTGAGCACGACGAGAGTCACCAGCTGATCGAAGAGTTCATGCTCGCCGCAAATGAGGCCGTCGCGCGGCTCACCCGCACGCACTCCCTGCCCTCGCTCTACCGCGTGCATGACGAGCCGGATGTGGAGAAGCTTGAGGAATACCGCGGGCTGCTCGCCACCTTCGGCATCGAGGTGGGCGACCTGACGGTCCGCGCCGAATTGGTGCGGCTCCTGGAGGTCCTTCGCACCCACCCGCAAGGCTACACCCTCCGCACGCAGTTGCTACGCAGCCTGAAGAAGGCGGCCTATCGGGCGACACCGGACGGCCACTTCGGGCTCAACAAGAAGGACTACACCCACTTCACCTCGCCCATCCGGCGCTATTCCGACCTCGTCGTGCACCGCGTATTCGAGTCCTACCTCGTGAAACACGGGGGGCACCCGATTTCCAAGCGCGGCGCCGGCTACGATCTCCAGCGCATCGAGCGTCTCGGCGAGCACCTGAGTCTCACGGAAATCGCCAGCGCGGAGGCCGAACGCGAGAGCGTGAAGATCAAGCTGCTCGAATTCTTCGAGCGCGAATTCGCCAAGAAGGTGAAGACCCACTTCACCGCCGTCATCACGGACGTGCGCCCCAACGGCTTTTTCGTCGAACTGCTCGAGTCGATGACCTTCGGGTTCGTGTCCGCCGACACCCTCGGCGGGGATAACTTCTCCCTCAACGGAGCCGGCAATGCCCTCGTCGGCCGGAAGACCAAGCGCGAGTTCGCGCTCAACGCGCGCCTCGAAGTCGTCGTGGACAACGTGGACCGCTTCAAGCGCCTGATCGACTTCCGCCCGGTGGAGTGAGTCAGGTTGCGCGGGGCATATTCTTGGTTAGCGTCTGCTCGCCATGAAAAACTACGATTTTGCCGCCAAATTTCGTGCCGCTTACGACTACGCCATCGCCCAATACGGCAAGGGCGTGCGTGAGGCCGGCAAGCTGCTCGATCCCATCCATACCGCCTTTTTGGCGGCCAACGGGATCACGGCCCAGCACATGTTCGACTATGCCGAGGACCAGGCCAACGGCGGCGAACCTGGCTACGACAACGCCCTCGCCATCGAGCTCGTCCGCCGGAGCTATTTCTTCAACGCCCAAGGCGGCAAGGCGTCCAAGCACGTGCTCGATGAATTCACGCTCCCCGCCAAAACCGACTTCGTCCGGGGCATCGAATGGCTTCCGCGCATCATTCCCAAGGCGAAAGCCAAGCTCCGCGGCGAGCTGCCGGCATCCCTGATGTATTGCTGCGGCGGCGACCGCCGGTTCTTCAAGGCCCACGACATCCTGCCGTCCGAGTTCCTCGGCGTCGTCTGGCGTTACGAGCACGACGATGCCGCCATCATTGAGTGGGTCGTGAAGAGCAGCGCCGGAAAGTAACACCCGCGCCGCGCCTGCGCTGCGGCCAGTTCAGCTCTCGCCAAACAACTCGCCCTGCGCGCTGGGGGCTGGTTTCGCCCCGAGAAAACTGCCGTAGCGTTCAAGCCAGTCGTCGAGCTTGTCGGCGTAATACTGCGGATCGTAGGGCGCCGCCGCCTCGTCGTAGAGCGCCAAGGCCCGCGCGCGCTGCCAGTCGCTCGTCTTTCCCTTCGCCTTGGCCGTGATGTAGTAGCTCACCCGCTCGCCCATTCGGGGATGGGGCGTGAGCTGCAGGGCGACCTCCGCGGACGCGCGCCGCGGCTTTCCGCCCTCGGCGATCAGCCGCTCGTAAGCCTCGGGATTCTGGTTCAGCGTCTCGCTCTTGGCCAGATGCGCCACCGGCAGGGTTCGCGCCTGCAGCTGGCGGCGGTAATCCTCCAGCAACACCAGCGGGGAATCCGCCGAGACCCCGAGCAGGAACGTGATCAAGCCATCGCTCAGTTTCTTCAGATACGGTTCAATGCCGCGCGACCGGAGCGCACTGCCGCGCAGCGTGACCTTCCGGCCGTCGTAGAGCGCGTAGTTCTTCATCTTGTAGCAGAACATCGCCTCGTAGCGGCCGTCGTATTCCAGCTCGATCCCCGGGGGCAGAATCGGCGTCACCCGGGCCAGCAATTCATCCGGCTTCTCAAAGTATTTCTCCGACGAGAGGTAAATGCCGTCCGTGTCCGCCTCCAGGATGGTGCAGCCTTGCTTCGCAAACTCGTCGATGAGCTGCTGCAGCAGCTCCCGGCCGCGGCGCGTGACCTCCGCTGCCAGTTCACCATCACCGAACCGGGCGCCGGAGAAACCCAGGTAGCCGTAGAACGAGTTGATCAGGATCTTGAAACTCGCCTGCCGCGCCTGCGCTTCCGCGCGCTCCTCCTCGTTCGCCTCGCTGCGCGCGATCAATTTGTATTTCAACCGGTAATCGCGGAGCCGGCGCAGCAGCGGAATGAAGACACCCAGCGTGTCGGTCCGCGGATTCCGATCCATTGCCAGCAGCAGGCTCGGATACAGCGAGGCCACGTCGAAATGGAGGACGTGCCGGAAGACGCCTTCCTGGAAGCTGCGCGTGTAGCCGCCCTCGAAGGGCTGCACCTCAGGCGGCAGCGGACATGCCTGGCGCGCGTGGTAATACTCCTCCTGGAACAGCAGGTCGATCTTCGACGTGGCACCGCGCAGCGTCGCCTCCTGCAGCAGTGTGGGAAAGGTCCGGACCTGCTCAAAATAGGTCGGCAGAAGCTGGTCGGCGAGCCCCTGCGTCTCCCGCAGGTCATCCTCCAGGTAGGCGCAGAACTTCGCGCGATCCTGGCGGAACGTTTCCTGGATCTTGCTGCCCTCGATGTAGGTCCGCTCCGCGCTGTCCTCGTCGGTGATGCCGAAAAAGACGGCCACGTCCTTCAGCCCGTAAGCCGTCAGTTCGCGCGTCGTGATGTCGTAGAGCTGGACCAGCAGGTAGGTGTCCACCACCGCGCGCCCGGGAAGGTCGCAGCGCGGAAAGTCGATCCAGCGTTCCGCCACCTTGAGCCGGCTGTTGCGAAACGTGGCCCGCTGCCCGAACCGGCCCCAGGCACACGGCACGCGCAGGCGGCGGCAGCGTTGACGCAGGAAATCCAGGTCGAACTTGAAGAGGTTGTGCCCCTCGATCACATCGGGATCGAAGTCCGCCAGGGCGGTATTGAAGGACTCGAGCAGCGCCTTTTCGCCCGCGTCCGTTTCCGCCTCCAGCAGCAACAAACGGTTCTTCCCGCCGCAGCGCAGCCCGATCGCAAGCACGCGGTCGCGCGGCTTCTCCGCATCGCTGAAGCTGCCGTCCTCCGAACCTGTCTCGATGTCCAGCTGGCAGCGACGGAGGTGGCTGAAACTCAGGTCGCGATACACCCGCTGCCGGTGCTGCAGCAGAAACTGGCTCTCCAGCGGGCGGATGGCGTCCACACCGACCGTCAGTTTCGCCTGCTTAACGAACGCTTCAAACGTCGCCAAGTCATCGGCATGAACCAACCGGTCATAGGTCCCCTCGCCTTTCAGCTTCTCCAAGGTCAACCCGTGCAGGTTGACGTCGGCGGGCGTGTCGTTGAGCCACGCGAAGGGCCGGAAGGATTCGACGCGCTCGACCCGGCCGCCTTCCGGCGTGGACCAGGACACGTGGACGCGACCATCGGCCGCCACCCACAGCCCACAAATCGTCTCAGCCATAGGCCCGCCGGGTTAAAACGGCTTGGCGTAAACCATCACCAGCGCAATCAGGAGGGCCGAAAAGCCGATGAGCGAAAGCGTGCCCCGCAGGTGCGGGCGCCGGTAGGCGATGCCCACCAGCGACACGAACGCCAGCCAGCAGGCCATCTTCACGACCATCCAGCCCTGCAGATGGCCACCGTAGAGCTTCGCCAGCATGGCAAAGCCGCTGATGAGCATGAGCAGCGCGGCCACGCCCGTGACGATGAGCGTCCGCCGCTTGGTTTCCGGGACGGGATTGGCGAACGCGGCGAAGGTCCAGGCCGTGAGGACCAGCAGGGAGAAGACGTGGAGGATTTTGTAGTAGACCGGATCCATAAGATGAAAGTTGACGCCCCGCCTGTGCCGTGGGCCCAAAGGCTCAGGACCTTTTTATGTTAAGGTGGGCGCCTCCTCCACAGCGTCTGCTTTCCGGTTTACGGCCTAGCATCTTCCGCGGCGGGTTCAGCTCCCGTAATAATTTCAAGGTAAAGAGCAGTTATTGAAAGCCCCTCGAACACTGCAGGGTGTCGGGCTGGAAGGTATGTCCGCCCCGCCCGCCGTCAAATGCCGAATCACGAACCGAGGATGCTCGAATCGAGATGCTGGATAATCAGCTCCTGGATGGTGGCCAAAAACAGATAGCACATGAAGGCCTTGCGCACGGGGTCGGCCAGCTGTTCGAGTTCCACGTTCCCGCTCTCCAGCATCTCGTCGCCCAGTGGCTTCAGGTGCAATTCGCGCAGCCGCAGCCGCACGGCCGCGGTCGCTCGCACGATCTGCTCGGCGTTGTCCTCGTCAAACGCGATCACGCCCTCGGCAAAAAACTCCTCGTTGAACATCGCCAGCAGCGCCGCCACGTCCGCCGTTTGCGCCTCCAGCAATTCGCTCGTCCACGCCGCGGCAAATTCCGCGTCCAAGTCCGCCGGCCCGAGCGGCGCCGCTAGTTCCTGCCGCAGGCCGGAGGCCAGTTCGCGGATCACATCCAACAGCGGCGCCACCACCGGTAGCGCGAGTTTGACCTCGATGCGCTTCATGTCGCGTCCTCGTGCTCCAGGATCGTGGTGAGGTGCCACTGCTGCAGGGTGAACGCGTACGCCTCCGCCTTCTCCCGCACGCCGCTCCAGACCACCGAGCGGCCCCGTTCGTGTACCTCGAGCATGTGCTTGCGCGCGGTGGACTCGTCGAAGCCGAAAACTTTTTTGAAGACCAGCACGACGTAGGACATGAGGTTCACCGGGTCGTTGAGCACCACGACGAGCCAGCGCCCCTCCCACTCGGTCGCTACCGCGCTGTGCGGTGCGGGCGACCCCTGGGTCTTGGACTGCGACTGCGTCATGCCTTGGCTTGGGCTTCGGCCACGGCCGCGCGCAACGCCGCCTCGGCCCCGGCCAGCGGAATCTTGGCGACGTCCTTCGACGTGCGCCATTTCAGCTCGATGATGCCTTCCTTCAGGCCCTTGCCACCGATCGTTAGGCGCAGCGGAATGCCAATCAGGTCGGCGTCCTTGAACTTCACGCCCGGCCGCTCGGCGCGGTCATCGATGAGGACATCAGCACCGGCTTGTTCCGCGGCCGTGCCCAGCTGCTTGGCCAAGTCCATGGCTTCCGGCAGCTGCGGATCGAGCACGCAAATGAGCACATGAAAGGGCGCGACCGCCCACGGCCAGATCACGCCGTCGGTGTCGTGGCCCTGTTCGATGACCGCCTGCAAGGTGCGACTGATGCCAATGCCATAGCAGCCCATCACCACGGGGTGGTTCTGCTTTTGGTCGTCGGTGTAATAGGCGTTGATCTTGTCCGAGAACTTCGTGCCGAGGACGAAGATATGTCCGACCTCGATACCGCGCCGAACTTGGAGTGGCTGCCCGGACTTGACGTCGGGCTCGCCGGCCTGGACCCGGCGGAAATCGCCGAACTTCGTCACGGTCAGGTCCCGCACGACGTTGACGTTGCGCAGGTGAAAGCCGTCCTTGTTCGCCCCCGTGGTGCCGTTGCCGACGAGACGGATCGCGTGGTCCGCGTAGATTCCGGCGAGCGCCTCGGGATTCTTGATCGTGCCTTTCACCGTGCCCAGGCTGCCCGGCTTGGCGCCCATGACCGGCTCGATTTCCTCGGGTGTGGCGGGACGGGTGACGGCAAAGCCCAGTGAACCGAGTTTCGCTTCCTCCAGTTCATCGCAGCCGCGCAGGACGATCAGGAACGGCTTGCCGTCCCCGATGTAAACGAGGGTCTTGAATTGCTTGTCCGCCGGGGCGGAATAAGGCGGCGCGGCGAGCGCGGCGATCGTCACGATGCCCGGGGTCGCAAATTCCTCCAGCGCGCCACTCGGGCTGGCATCCGGCAGGTTGTCGGGCACGAGTCCGCTCCGCGCTTTCTCCCGGTTGGCGGCATAGCCGCTCGCCTCGCAATAGAGGATGTCGTCGTCGCCGATGTCGGCCGGGATCATGAATTCCTCGGAGAAACTTCCGCCCATCACGCCCGTGTCCGCCTCGACCGAAATGGCGAGCACCCCGAGGCGCTTGAAGAAGGCCTGGTAGGCGCGCTTCATCGCGAAGTAGCTCTTCGTTGCGTTCTCGTTGTTCGTGTCAAACGAGTAGGCGTCCATCATCACAAACTCGCGCGCTCGCATCAGGCCATAGCGCGGCCGGATTTCATTCCGAAACTTGGTCCCGATCTGAAAGAGATTCTTGGGCAGGTCGCGGTAACTCGTGATCTCGGCCTTGACCAGCTGGGTGACCACTTCCTCGTGCGTCGGCCCCAGGACATACTCGGGCTCCCGCGGCAAACGCTTGGCGTCCCCCGCGCCATCGGCGCGAAACATCACGTCGCGGATGACGGGCCAGCGGGGCCCGCCCACCCACGTCTCCGCGGGGTGCATGTGCGGCATCAACAACTCGATGCCGCCGCCGCGCTCGATTTCCTCCCGGCAGATCTGGGTCAGTTTCTGCATCACGCGCAGTCCGAGCGGCAGGAAGGTGTAGAGGCCGCCCCCCAGCTTGCGCACCAGTCCCGCCCGGATGAGCAGCTTGTGCGAGGGAATCTCGGCGTCGGCCGGGCTTTCTTTCAGCGTGGGGATAAAATACTGCGACCAGAGCTTCATGGAGTCCGGCAACGAAACAGCCCGCCCGCACCGGCGCAAATTTATTTGCGACACCGCTTCTATCCGGAGTTACTCCCCATCCGCCCATGCCCCCGTCGTCCCACACCCGCCAGCCCTGGCCCATGAAGTGGGTGGTCCTCGTGATCATCGTCTCCATCGTCGTGTACACGTATCTCACGTTGCACTATCGGAGGCCCGACCGGGCGTTTCGCCCCTACCAGGACCTCCGTGACCGGGCCAACGTCCACCGGCTCATCGACGCCGGTTACCAGCGCATCGCCCTCGCCGCCGAGCTGCCCGTCGATCCCGTCAACCCGGACTCACCGGTTCGCACCACCGCGGCATTGGGCGGACTACCGACAGGTTTGCGCGAGACCCTCGTCGAGCAACCTGAGTTGCCGTCCGAGATCGTGAGCGTCGCGGCCGCGCCGACGGTCAACGCCATGTTCGCCTACCCCATCGGCGTCAAGTGTACCCTGCCCGACAACAAGCAGCAGCTCGCCGGCGCGGAACTTTACGTGCACGGCGACGAGCTGGTCGTCACCCCGGAGTTCGAACGGCTCTCCGGCGGACTGCTCGCGCGCAACCGTGACCGGCTCATCCGCCTGACCGTGCCGGCCGGCGCGCTGAAGCCCGGCAGCTACCACGTCACCCTCGTCGGCACGCACAGCTCGCGGGCCTGGACGTTGCAAGTGCATTGACGCGCCGCGCTGCATCGTCGAGAAATGCGGCCCACTTCCCTGATGAGCAACGGCACCGGATCCATCACGCCCCCACCCGCCCCGGCCGCGAACGCGACCGAGATCAAGCCCACGGACCTCCGCGGGATCCTGAAATACGTGCCGCGTTTCCAGGGCCAGATCTTCATCATCGCGATCGATGGCGCCATCATCGCGGATGAAAACATCAGCAATCTCTTCGTCGACATCGCCGTGCTCCGCAGCCTCGGCATCAAGCTCGTGCTCGTGCACGGCATCGGCCAGCAGCTCGTGGAGCTCGCCGCCCTGCGCAACACGGCCATCTCCGACGCCTATGGCACCGGCGTGACCGACGCCGCCACGCTCGACCTCGCCATTCGCGCTTCCTCGCGCGTCTCCCACGTCATCCTCGAGGGTCTCACGCAAAACAGCCTGAAGTGTGCCCTCACGAATTCCATCCGCGCCCTGCCCATCGGCATCATCAAGGGCGTCGACCAGCAGTTCACCGGCCGCGTCGAGCGGATCGACAAGGACTTCATCAGCGAACTGATCAACCAGCAGGTCGTGCCCGTCGTCTCGCCGCTGGCGTTCGGCCCGGACGGCAAGTCCCTGCGCGTCAACTCCGACCTCCTCGCCGCCGAACTGGCCGAGGTGCTGCACGCCACCAAAATCATTTACCTCACCCCGCACGCCGGCCTCGAAATCGACGGCGCGATTCGCCGCGAAATCTCGGTGGACGCCCTGCGCGCGCTGCTCAAGGACAAGCCCGAGGCGATCGCCGAGACGTCCCGCAGCAAGGCCACCCACGCCATCAAGGCGATCGAGACCGGCACGCCCCGCGTGCACATCGTGGACGGGCGCATCTTCGACGGCCTGATCAACGAGATCTTTTCGAGCGAAGGCGTCGGTTCGCTGGTTTACGGCAACGACTACCAGCAGATCCGCAAAGCCCGCCGCACCGACGTCCGCTTCATCTACAGTCTCACCCGCAACGCCGTCCGCCGCGAGGAGCTGGTGCACCGCACGCAGCAGGCGATCGAGAAGAACATCGACCAGTTCTTCGTGTTTGAAATCGACGAGAACATCATCGCCTGCGTGACGCTCTATTTCTATCCCGACATGCCCGATCTCGCCGAGGTCGGCTCACTCTACGTGCTGCCGTTCTACAATCGCCGCGGCATCGGCAAGAAGATGGTCGAGTATGCCTGCCTCATGGCCAAGGAGCGCGGCGCCAAGCGCGTTATCGCCCTCTCGACCCAGAGCTTTGGCTTCTTCACCGCCGTCTGCGGCTTCGAGGAAACGACCAAGGAAGCCCTCCCCGAGGCGCGCCTGAAGCTCTACGACGACAGCGGCCGCAACGCCAAGATCCTCGTCAAGCAGCTGGGCTGAGCGCTGTCGCCGCCCAGCGGGTGACGATTCCGGCGTAGCTGCGAGCGCGAGCGAGTGGCCGAATCGGATTGGCCGAATCTCCACTCGCTCACCCTCGCAGCTACCACTCAAGCTGACCGCTACGCCGCCTTCGCCTGCCTCAGCCGGTCGAGGAACACCGCGGCGATGATCACCACGCCGATGATGATTTCCTGAAAATAGGTCGGCCAGCCCATCTGCTGGGAGCCGTTGCGCAAAACGGCCATGATCAGCGCGCCGATCATCGAGCCCAACACCGTGCCCACGCCGCCGCTCAGGCTCGCGCCTCCGATGATCACCGCGGCGATGATGTCGAGTTCCAGCCCGACCGCCACCGTCGGGTCGCCCTGCCGGAGCCGGGAGAGTTGCATGAGTCCGGCCAGCCCGAAAAATCCGCCCGCCACGACGTAAATCAGGATCTTCGTCCGCACCGTGGGCACGCCGCACAGCCGCGCCGTCGCCTCGTTGGAGCCGATAGCAAAAATGTGCCGGCCAAAGACCGTCTGCCGCAGCATCAGCGCCGTGCCGATCGCGGCCACCAACGCCACCCATGATCCCGCTGGCAGCGACCAGCCAAATGGGTTCGCCGTCGTCATCCAGCTGTTGATCGGCGATGCATCGTAGTTGACCGTCTCGTTGTTCGCCAGCCACTTTGACGCCCCGCGCACGACGCCCAGCGTGCCGAGCGTGATGATGAACGGCGTCATCCGCAGCCCCGCGATGGCCGCCCCGTTGAGCAGGCCAATGCCGCTGCCCGCGACCACCACGGCAAGCACGACCGCGGCAGCCGGCCAGCCGTGCTGGATGAGCAGCGCGCCAACCACGCTCGTGAACGCGATGGCCGAGCCCACGCTCAGGTCGATGCCGCCACTGACAATGATCAGCGTCATGCCCAGGGCGCCGATCGCGACAATCACCGTTTGCGTGAGGATGATCTTGAAATTCGCGTAGGTGAGAAAATAGCCGCGCACTTCCGTCGGGAGGGAAAACAGCCCGATGACCAGCAACAGCCCAAGGAACGGCCCAAGTTTGGCGAGGAGTGATCGGGAATTCATGTGGGATCAGTTATGCGGCGGCGCCCACGGCGGCGGTCATGAGAGTGGATTCCGTCCAATCGGCATTGGGCCGGCAGTCGACCAGCTCCCCGCGCCGCATCACCGCGATGCGGTCGCACATCCCAAAAAGTTCGGGCAAATATGAACTCACTAGCACCACCGCCCGTCCCTCGCGGGCCAGCCCGGCGATCAGCTCGTAAATCTGGGCCTTGCTGCCGACATCGATGCCGCGCGTCGGCTCATCGAGCAGGAAAATCCGCGCCGGGTGTTCCAGCAAACGCGCCAGCGCCACTTTCTGCTGGTTGCCGCCGGACAATTCGCGCACCGGCTGTCCCGGCCCCGAGGCCTTGATGCCCAATCGCTCGATCCAAGTCGCGGCGGCCGCAGCGATGTCGCGGCGACGCAGCCAGCCGAACCGGCCGAAGGACTCGAGCTTGGTCAGCACCGTGTTTTCCGCGACGGATAGCGGCAGCATCAGTCCCTCTTCCTTGCGGTCCTCGCTCAGCAAGCCGACGCCGCTCTGCCAACTGCCGCGAGGCTGCCGGTTCGGGAAACTCCGACCTGCGAGCGTCACGACACCGCCCGCGCTCTCATCCAATCCAAACACCGCGCGCACGAGTTCCGTGCGACCGGCACCGATCAGCCCGGCGACGCCAAGTATCTCCCCCGCAGCCAGGGTGAATCCAGCCCGCTTCAATCGGCGACCGGCAGACAAGCCGCTCACTTCCAGCACCGTGGCGCCCGCGATCGAAACCCGTGGCGGGTAAAGCGCTGTCACCTCGCGTCCGACCATCAGCCGAACCAACTGGGACTGCGGCGTACCCTTCATGACTCCCGTTCCGACACTCTGGCCGTCCTTCAGCACGGTGTAGCGATCGGCCACGCGTTCCACTTCCTCGAGAAAATGGCTGATGTAAACGATGCTGACGCCGCGCTCGCGCAGCTGGCGGATCACGCCGAACAGCCGCTCGGTGTCCGCCTGTGCGAGGCTGCTCGTCGGCTCGTCCATGATCAGCACCCGCGGTTCGGTGCGCAGCGCCCGGGCAATCTCGATGATCTGCTGTTCGGCAATGGGAAAGCTCCCGGCTCGCCGGTCGAGATCAAGATGCTCATGACCCAGCCGGGCGAGTGCCAGGCGCGCATGCGATTTTGCTTCGGCCCGGCGCAACCATCCGCCGCGATTCGGCTCGTCGCCCAGCACGATGTTTTCCCAGACGCTTAAATGCGGCGCGAGGCTCAGCTCCTGGTGAATCATCGCCACCCCGCAATGCCGGGCGTCGAGCGTGTCGCGCGGCGCATACGGCGCGCCGTCGAGCTCCAGCGTGCCCGCGTCCGCCAGGAGCGCGCCGCTGAGGATGTTCATCAACGTGCTCTTGCCCGCACCGTTTTCCCCGACCAGCGCATGGACTTCGCCCGCCGCGACCTCGAGAGAAACGCCCCGCAGCGCCTGAGTGGCGCCGAAGGACTTGCAGATGCCAGTGAGGCGGAGACGCGGCGGCATGGCTCCCGGGATTGTCATTCTGAGCGCAGCGAAGAATCCAGTGTGACTCGGCTGCGCCAATCCGCCGATAAATCTCTCCACAGCGAATTCGTCTTCTCAATCAATTCGATCTTCCTCCGCCGGACCCATCCTTTCAGGGCCGTCTCGCGTGCAATCGCATCTCCTACGTAGCGGAATTCCTCGAAATACACCAAGCGATCCAGTCCGTATCGCTTGCTGAAACCTTCCTTCACGCCTGTCTTGTGCTGCCAAACCCGTCGCTCCAACGAATTTGTCACGCCAATGTAGAGCGTGCCGTGCGGTTGGTTGGTGATGACATATACCCAGAAACTCCTGTGGGTTGGGGGCATGTTGCAGCGGGTATTCTGCGGGCGTAATCCAAGTGGATTCTTCGCTCCGCTCAGAATGACAAAGCTGAAGCGGTCGTCCTCAGAGGGAAAGCCCGAGTCGCGTATCATTTCAGGTATTTTTCCAGCGGCGGATGCAGCAGGTCGTTCATGGCCGGCTCGGCCATGTTTTCCCGCGTCACCAGCGCGCATCCGGTGTCGATCACGAGTTCAACTTTCTGGCCGCGCAGGCTTGCCACCAGCGTCTTCACGCCGAGATAGCCCATGCGGAAGGGATTCTGCACCACGAGGCCCTGGAGGTCGCCGGACTTGAGGGCGGCGACGGTCTGCGCGCCGCTGTCAAAACCCACGAGTTTCACCCGGCCACCCGTCAGGCCCGCGTCCTTCATCGCCAGCAGCATGCCGGTGGCGGAGGACTCGTTCGGGGCGAAAATGCCCGTCACCTCGCGGCCAAAACGGTTGAGGAGGTTCTGCGACGTGCGATAGGCCGTGTCCCGGGTGGCGCCCGCATGCTGGTCGCTGGACAGGATCTGGAGCCCCGGGAACTCCTTCGCGAGCGTGTCCAGAAACCCAGCCTCGCGCTGCTCGGTGCTGGTCGAGCCCCCCAGCACGCGCAGCAGGATGACCTTGCCCTTGCCGCCGAGCAGTTCGCCCAGCCGGCGTGCGCCGAGAACGCCACCCTTGTAGTTGTC
>Ga0316220_1002159_pt1 | contig 18888 bp, 12 predicted proteins | sample TBH18005metaG_FD_203632 | JGI IMG/M metagenome (GOLD analysis project Ga0316220, IMG submission 203632) | Freshwater microbial communities from Trout Bog Lake, Wisconsin, USA - TBH18005 | ecosystem: Environmental > Aquatic > Freshwater > Lake > Hypolimnion/Profundal zone | place: USA: Wisconsin...
CGCGGCGCCTCCGGTTTTCCGGGCGGATCATCCGTTCGTGTTTTTCATTCGTGAGGGGCAGTCGGGGAGCATCCTGTTTCTGGGGCGGCTAGCGGATCCGGGAAAGTAGGGGGACGATTCGGGTCAATCAGGGTATTACCGGGGTGGGGCAAAATCCCATGCTCGCGGGCACGATAAAGCGTTTAGTCGGCGTCGCCGGATTGCCACGGTCAGCGGCGGCGCAGACTGGAGAGGTAGCCCCAAGCCATGCCCATGCCCAGGCCGACCGTATGGGCGGTGTTGGCGACGGGCCCGAGCATCCGTGTGAAGCAGAGGAAGAACCAGAGGATCATCATGATGACGGTGGAGGGGTGAAGGTAGAGACCGGAGCCGGGATCGAAGCGGCCTCGGATCCAGATATAGCCCATCAAGCCATAGACGACTCCGGACATGCCGCCGAAATTGGGCCCGCTGGTATAGTACTGGGCCAGGTTGGAGCAGGCGGCAAAGGCGAGGACGAGGAGGGCGAGATGCCAGGGGGTTTGGCGGGCTTCGATCATGCTGCCGAGGTCTCGTAGCCACAGCATATTGCAGAGGATGTGGACGGGGCCGAAATGGATGAACATCGGGGTGATCAACCGCCAGAGTTCGCCTTGGCGGATTTCCGGCAACAGGGTCTGGTAATGGAATCCCCGCTGTGGATCGCTGATGAAGAGGCCAAGGATGGGTTCGAGGTTGGTGCCGAATTTGGAGAGGATGGCGACGATGACGCAAAGGACAATGAGGCTATAAGTGAGCAGGCCGAAGCCGTAGCCGGTGAGCGATCGGAACAGCTGGCGCCGGTCTTTCAGCCGGGTTCGATAGGCAGCCTCCTCTTTTTCTCGAGCCGCGCGGACTTTGGTGGCGCCGCGAGCCTCGGCTTGGTAGCGCGGGGAGGTCGGGTTTTTGCGGAAGGCCGCCAGCAAGGAAGTGGCCTGCTGGAGTTTGTCTTCGTCGGGGACCCAGACGGCCCAGCCGCTTTCCGGCTCGAATTCAAGGTGATTTTCGATCCCTTGAACGACCAGGAAATCGGAGAAAGTATGGGCGGAACTCTCACTCGCCAAATGACCAATCAAACGCATAGGGTTCAGGCTAACGTCAAGGATGGGGAATGCCAATGGCAGACCGCAGGGCAGACCGCAGGGCGGAAACGAGCTGGCGGGGTGGCGCCAGAGGCGGTAAGGTGGCATCCATGAAGCGATTCGTGCTCGTTGCGGTTCTGGTCTGCAGCCTGCCGGCGGCTTGGGCCCAGGAGGGGACTTACACGCTGGACGAACTGATGCAGTCAGCGCAGGACTGGGCGAAAGAGAATCTCGATGAGGACGTGCTGCGAGCCATCCAGGGGGCTGACCAGCAGAAGGTGCAACAATTTATGGAGGACATCCAGAAGCGGTTCCACGGCGAGTATGTGGTGGACCTGGCGGCGTTAAGGGAGACGGCCAAGGCCATTATTCCAGTGCTGGAAGGCTACGAAGAGACCGCCCCTTATGCGGCGTGGCTCAAGGCGCAGTTGGACTACCTGGAGGCAGCGGACCAGTTTCGCTTGCTGATCCCGCCGCCCAAAGTCGTGCCAGGGCAGCTCCCCCAGCGGGCGGCGAATCCAAGCCCGCAGTTGGAGCGGGAGGTTTGGGTTCGGTTGTTGTCGGAGAGGCCGTGGCCCGCCAACGCCAAGCCAATGGTGCCGCGGCTCAAGCCGATCTTCGTGGGGCAGAAAGTGCCGGCGGAGTTGGTGTGGATGGCCGAGGTGGAATCCTCGTTCGATCCGAAGGCGCGGAGTCCGGTCGGCGCTGCCGGCCTGTTTCAATTGATGCCGGCCACCGCTAAGCGGTATGGGCTGAGCCGGTGGCCGAGCGACCAACGGTTGCAACCGGAGGAGAACGCGCGGGCCGCGGCCCAATACCTGCACTACCTCCACGGGCGGTTCAAGGATTGGCGTCTGGCCCTGGCCTCCTACAACGCCGGCGAAGGCACCGTCCAGAAGTTGCTGGACAAGCAAAAGACGAAGTCATTCGAGGGCATCGCCAGCCACCTGCCCGCGGAGACTCAGATGTACGTTCCGCGGATCGACGCCACGATCCAGCGCCGGGAGGGAGTTAGGCTCCGAGATCTTTAAGGACCGGTTGAAAAGCGCCGACCGGGGAAGTTCCTGATGTGGGTGTCGAAGCACAGAGCGAAAGGCAGGATGAGAGCCTTGTCGCGTGGGCTGCCACGGTTCAGGGCGACGGTCAGCCTGAGGGAAACCGGCGCTCCGAGGCCGTTGCGTCTGGCCACGGCAGGGTCGGTTACTGCGCGGGGAACTGTCGGCTGAGGAGTTGCTCGATGAAGCTGGTGGAATAGACACCGCGCCGGAAGTTGGGGTCCTGCAGGATGGATTGCTGGAAGGCGATGGTGGTTTTGATGCCGGTAATCATGTATTCGGAGAGGGCCCGGCTCATGCGGTCCATGGCTTCGCGGCGGTCTTTCCCGAAGGTGATGAGCTTGCCGAGCATGGAATCGTAATAGGGGGGCATGGTGTAACCCGCGTAGGCATGGGTATCGACACGGACGCCGTGGCCGCCCGGTTGATAATACATCTCGATGCGGCCCGGGCTGGGGCGGAAATCGTCAAAGGGGTCCTCGGCATTGATGCGGCACTCGATGGCGTGCCCCTTCAACTGCACATCGCTCTGGGAGAGCCGGAGGGGTTCGCCCATGGCGAGCATAATCTGATAGCGGACCATATCGATGCCCGTTACCTCTTCGGTAACGGGATGCTCGACCTGGATGCGCTTGTTGACTTCGAGGAAGAAGAAATTTCCCGCTTGATCGACAATGAACTCGACGGTGCCGGCGTTGGTGTAGTTGGCTTCCTTGGCGATGCGGATGGCAGCCTTGCCCATCTTCTCCCGGAGCTTCTTATACTTGGGATTCTCCAACAGGGGCGAAGGGGATTCCTCGACCAGTTTTTGGTTGCGGCGCTGAATGGAGCAATCGCGCTCGCCCAAATGGATGATGTTGCCTCGGTTATCACCGAGGATCTGGAACTCGATATGGTGGGGGTTCTCGATGAACTTCTCGATGTAGACGCCGGAGTTGCCGAAGGCTTTTTCGGCCTCGGTACGGGCGGTGTGAAAGCCCTTGACCAGGGAGATGTCGTTATGGGCGACCCGCATCCCGCGGCCACCGCCGCCAGCGATCGCCTTGATCATGACCGGGTAGCCGATTTTCTTGGCTACCGCCAAGGCGTCTTGCTCGGTGTCGACAACGCCCTCGGAGCCGGGAGGGGTGGGTACGTCGGCTTTCTTGGCGAGGGCGCGGCTGACGGCCTTGTCCTCGAGGGCGCTCATGGCGCGCGAGTTGGGGCCGATAAAGCGGATGTTGCAACTTTCGCACACATCGGCGAAGTGCGCGTTTTCGGCCAGGAAACCGTAGCCAGGGTGGATAGCATCCACGTCGGTAATCTCGGCGGCACTGACGATGCGGTCGATGCGGAGATAACTCTCGCTGGCAGGCGATTTGCCGATGCAGATAGCCTCGTCGGCCATCTGAACATGCATCGAGTTGGCGTCCGCCTCGGAGTAGATCGCCACGGTGCGGACGTTCAACTCTTTGCAGGCGCGGATGATGCGAACGGCAATCTCGCCGCGGTTGGCGACCAAAATCTTCTCAAACATGAGGAAAAACGGTTTGGAATGCGGGATTAATTCGGCCTGATTTTGAAGAGGGGCTGGCCGAATTCGACGGGCTTGGCGTTCTCGACCATCACCTGGGTGATGACCCCCTTGGCTTCGGCCTTGATCTCGTTCATGACCTTCATGGCCTCGATGATGCAAACGACTGTCTCTGGGTTGACTTCGACGCCGACCTCGATATAGGGGGCGGACTCGGGGGAGGGGGAGCGGTAAAAGGTGCCGATCATGGGCGACTTGATATCGAGCTCGGGAATCCCCGGGGGAAGGGCTGGCGCAGCCACCGTGACGGCCGGCGGTGGCGCATTCATGGCTTGGGCGTAGTTGAGGGCGACAGCTTCTTCGTAGTTTCCCACGCTTCCACCCCCGCCGCTCATGCCTCGCTTGAGCCGGATCTTGAAATCCTGCTTCTCGAGTTCAAACTCCGAGACGGAGTTCTTCTTCATCAGATCGATGATTGCCTTAATGTCTTTTAGGTCCACGGCTGTTTATCGTTAGAGTTGGTTCGCGGGCGGTTTAGGACACGATTACACCAAAGGAACAAAGCCTAACCATTGGATTAAACGGACGGTTACGTTCATTGGGAAGAAAGAATACGGCAAGAGGAGGGGAATGGTCAAGGGCTAAAAAACGGGGATCTCGACTAGCCAGGAGGCTTGGATGGGTGAGAAACGGGGTGGGATTTGGGGGTGGAGTAAGCGTTAACGTTAATAGCCGCGTCAACCGCCAAGGTGTAAGAATCCGCTCCGAAGCCCGCGATGACCCCACGACAGACCGGGGCGATCATCGAATGGTGCCTGAAGGTTTCGCGGGCGTGAATATTCGAGAGATGGATCTCAATGGTGGGGACCCCGACCGCCGAAATGGCGTCGCGCAGGGCGATGCTGGTGTGAGTATAGGCCGCGGCGTTCAAGACGATCACATCAAACTCGCCTTTGGCCTGTTGTACCCACTGGACCAACTCGCCCTCGAGGTTGGTTTGGCGAAACCCGATGTCGACTCCGCGAGTTTGAGCGAGACCTCGTACCTTCGATTCGATGTCCGCAAGCGTTGTTCGTCCGTAAACCTCAGGCTCACGTTGGCCCAGGAGATTCAGATTGGGACCGTTCAGGAACAGGATGCGCATTCAGGAGAGGCAACTTACCTGGCAGGCCCTCATTTGTCGAGGGCTTTTCCGGGGTGGAGACGGGGTCAGTATCCTGAACCGGCGGAGCCCACGTCAAAGCTTTATGCCACTTTGCCTGGGCAGCTATCACGACGCGAGTAGCGAGTGGCTATGAGCGTCGTGGCCGAGGGATTGGCGCGGGACAGGAGGCCGAGAAGCCGGAGTCAGGGCTTGGTGGCACCGATGGGGTTTTTCCACCAGCCGCTAGTGCGTCTTTTCCGTAAATCCGCGGGTTGTGAGCCAATAGGCACAGTCGCTGACCCAGGGGTGGCGTTTGGTGGGGTCCCAGTTGCCGCTGCCCAACCCGAGGCCGTGGCCGCCCTTTTGGTAGATGTGGAGATCCATGGGGACGCCCGCTTTCCGCAGTGCGGCGGCGAATTGAAGGCTGTTTTCCACCGGCACCGCTTTGTCCTCGAAGGTGTGCCAGAGGAAGCAGGGTGGGGTCTGGGGAGTGACTTGGAGTTCGTTGGAGAGGTTGCGCACCAACTCAGGGGCAGGGTCGTTGCCCAGGAGATTGTGTTTGGATCCCTGGTGCGTGAACTCGCCCATGGTGATGACGGCGTAGCAGAGGATGCCGAGATCGGGGCGCGAACTCTGTCGCTCGAGGGGATCCTGGGAGTCGGGTTTGCCGGTGTCGAAGTGGGTGAGGAGGGTCGAGGCCAAGTGGCCGCCGGCGGACGAGCCCATGATGCCGATGCGCTGGGGATCCAGCTTCCAATCGGCGGCTCGGAAGCGCGCCATCCGCACGGCGCGTGCCGCGTCCTCCAGCATCGACGGATGGTGATAACCACCGGGGGCCAGGCGGTATTTCAAGACCAAACCCGCAATTCCCAACTCGTTCAACCAGCGGGCGTAGTGATCGCCCTCGTGCTGCGCCAAGCCGCCGTAACCGCCCCCGGGGCAGATTACGATCGCGGCGCCGGTCGCCTCGGCGGGGTCGGGAAGGTAAGGGGTGAGGGTGGGGATGTCCTTGGGTTCTGTCCCCAGAGCGCCGGGGGCTCCAGCGGGCCAGAGTGGCAGGGCTTCATGGGGTTGAGCGGGGGCGGTGGTTTGGGCCTGAGCCCCCAAGAAAGTCCCCAGGAGGGCGAACATCTGGATCGCGTGTTTCATGACCGTGAGCATACGGACGGCAGGGCGTTTGGCGAGCGGAAATCGAGGTGGGAGCCGGGGCACGCGGACAGGCTGTCGGCGCCTCTTATTTTTGGGCGGTCAACTCGATTACGGCGCTCTCGAATGGTTGATGGCACGGCGGGATCAACCCCTCGCTCATAAGGAGAGCTCCGGCGATGAGCTCGCCCTCGGCGGAGAGGCGGGAGGAAGCGCCGGCGGCCAGATTGAGTTCGTGGACGCGGTAATGGAGATCGGGGTTGAGGCCGGCGATTTTGACCCGGGCGTCGTCGCTGTCCTTGATTTGATAGACAAACAGGAGGGCGCGGTCCTGGCTGGGGTTGACGTAATCCAGGGCGGCGCGTGGGTGGTCGTAGGGCGATTCCAGCCGATAGAGGTCACCTTGCTCCACCAGGTCGCGGACGCTCCGCTTGTATAGGGCGATGGAGGCGGCCAAGGTGGCACGGTCGGCCGGGGTGAGCTTGCGGACATCAAGGTCGAGGCCGAGGGCGGCGCTCATGGCGACATCGACGCAGAACTTCATGGGGCGGTTGCCCATTCGGGTGACGTGGGCGGCCATGGTTGCGGCAGGGAAGAAATGGCTGAATCCCCACTGGATGAAGACGCGACTCCGGGGGTCCGTGTTATCGCTGGGCCAGAACGAATGGAAATACTTGAGCGTGCCGTAATCCACGCGGCCGCCGCCGCCGGAGCAGGCCATGCTGAATACGGAGGGATGCCGGGCGGCCATCCGGGCCATGATGTCGTAAAGGGCGAAGTTGTAATCAATCAGCAATTCGGATTGGCGATTGGCGGGGAGGTAGGGGGAGCCGGGCTGGGTGACGTAGCGGTTGGCGTCCCATTTGACGTAGCTGACGCCGGGGGTGCCGAGGGTTTGGTCCACGACACCCCAGGCGAACTCGCGCACCTCAGGCCGGCTCAGGTCGAGGTCGAGTTGGTTGCGACTGAGCTCGAGTTCACGGTGCGGTTGGCGGATGGCCCAGTCGGGATGCAGTTCGAAGAGGTCGCTGGCGGGGTTGACCATTTCGGGTTCGATCCAAATGCCGAAGTTGACTCCGCGTTTATTGGCTTCGGAGGCAAGATAGGCCAGGCCGTGGGGCAGTTTGTTGGTATTGACTTGCCAATCGCCCAAGCCGGCCCGGTCGTGGTTGCGGGCATGGCGATTGCCGAACCAGCCGTCGTCCAGCAAGAAGGTGTCAACGCCCAATTCCTTGGCGCCGTCGAACAGGGCGACGATAGCCGACTCGTCGAAGTTGAAGTAGGTGGCTTCCCAGTTATTGAGCAGAACCGGGCGGGGCTTATCGCCGTCGCGGATGCCGTAGCGCAAGGCCCAGCGGTGGAAGTTGCGGCTGACCTGGCCTTTGCCATGATCGCTCCAGCTCCAGAGCATTGCGGGGGTGGTGAAAGTCTGGCCAGGTGGGAGTCGGTATTGGGAGGCGGCGGGGTTGATGCCGCAGAGGGCGCGCAACCGGTTTTCCCAGTCGAGATCGAAGGCGAGTTGAAAACTGCCCGACCAAGCGAGCGAGCCGCCGAGGACTTCGCCCGCGTCCTCTTGGGCCGGACCGTCGAGGGACAAGACCAAGGAGGGGAGCCGGAACCGGCTGGCCCGCACGCCGATCTTAGAATCCAGGACCTTCATGCCGGGGCTGAGCTTCTCCTCGGCAAGGGTGGCCTCGCGCTGATAATCGCCGTGGAATTGCGTGAGCCAGTAATCCTTCGCCTTGAGCACCGGGGTGGACGAGGCGAAGCGATACAGCGTCACCGGGCCTTCCTCCTGCTGGCGGACTTCGGTCCATTGCTCGATCATGTCCTCCTGGCGATAGGTTCGCAGGCAAAGTGTAACGAAAAAAGCATAAGCCGGGTCCTTCAGTTCGATCCGTGTCAGGGTGATATTCGTGTCCACCACCTGGGTGTCATGTTTGACGTGGAGGAGGTCAGTCGAGGTGTTGCCGTCGGCATGAGTGGCCTGGACTGCGGGTTCCAGGATAAAGCCATCACCGTATGGCGGGTAGAATTCGGTTTCGCGCGCTGGTGCGCGGCGGGGCAGGGGCAGGTTACGGTCGGCAGGGCCACAGCCTAATTGGCAGAGGCGTCCGTCATCGGCGACGAATAAGGTGATAGCCCAGTGTGCGGTGGCAACGCGGATTTGGCCAGAGGGATCAGGGCTGGGCGCGGCCGGAAGCTCCGGGGTGAAGATGGCCAGGCAAGCCAAAGCAACGGCGAGACGCAGAAGATATTGGGCGATCATGGAGGTTCAATCCGGATAGCCGTTTGGATGAGCACGGTGCCAAGCCCAGGCGGTGGAGACGATGTCCTCCAGTTTCGGGAATTTGGGTTTCCAACCCAGTTCGCTCACCGCCTTGGCGGCGGAGGCGACCAACTTGGGCGGATCGCCGGGACGGCGCGGCTTCTCGATGGCCGGGATTTTCAAGCCGGTCACTTGCTCGCAGGTGCGGATCACATCCCGGACCGAATAACCGTCGCCGTTGCCGAGATTATAGAAGCCTTGTTTGCCGGGGGCCAGGGCCAGGATGTGGGCTTGGGCCAGGTCCACGATATGAATGTAATCTCGGATGCAGGTCCCGTCCGGGGTAGGGTAATCGGTTCCGAAAATCTCACAATGAGGTTTCTGTCCGAGCGCTACTTTGAGGACATTGGGAATGAGGTGGCTTTCGATGCGGTGGTGTTCGCCGAAGCGGCCGCTGGCGCCGGCGGCATTGAAATAACGGAAGGCGACGAATTCGAGGCCGTGCAACTCGTGGTACCAATGGAGCATGCGCTCGAACATGAGCTTGGATTCGCCGTACGGATTAATAGGTCGCTGGGGTAGATCCTCGGTCATCGGGACACGGTCGGGGGGGCCATAAGTGGCGCAGGTGGAGCTGAAGACGAATTTTTTGACCTTCAGCGCCTGGGCGGCCTCGAGGAGTTTGAGGCCGTTGGCGACATTGTTGTGAAAGTACTTGCCGGGGTTGGTCATTGACTCGCCAACCAAGGCGTTGGCGGCGAAATGGACGACGGCTTCGGCCCGGGCTTCACGGGCCGCCTCGAGGATATGGTTCTCGGCGTCGGGCCGGCCGAGGATGAACCGCGCGCGGCTGTCCACTGCCGAGCGATGGCCCTCGCTCAAGTCGTCATACACCGTGACCTGGTGTCCGGCGTTTAAAAGTTCTTCCGTACAGATTGAACCGATATAGCCCGCACCGCCCGTGACAAAAACGTTCATGGAGGCCAGCCTAACGGCGGAGGCCGTGGCGCTCAATCCAAAACTGCTCCAGCAGCAAGGATCGCCGGTTCCGGCGGAGGCGCTAAGGCACTCGGAGCCGGTAGAAAAGGCTTGGGGCGGTAGCAGGGGCAGCGTCGGTGAAAACAGCGGTGCCGTTGGTGATGCCCAAGGTCTGGAACACCCGCCAGTTAACCAGGTTGGTCGAGATCATGACGGTGGCCGTAGCCGCGCCCGGCGCGCTGACGCCGAACTGAACTCGTCCGTTGGTTAATCGCGCGAAGGAGGCCGGATTGAATGAGGGGGCGTCCACGATGCTGAACGCGCCGCTCATGGCGGAGAGGGCGGCATTGGCGGTGCTCCGGATCTTGATGGCATAATCGCTGCCGGGAACGAGGGTTAGGCCCGGTTGCCAGGTGTAGGCGGGGATGTTGGGCGCATTGGTGGTGATGGTCTTGACGAAAACGCCGGACTTAAAGAGGTCGAGAGCGATGTTTTCCGCGAGGTTAGCCCTCCACTGGAGGATGTAAGACAAGCCGCGTTCCCAAGCTTCCCCGCCGCTGGGCACGGTCATCTGCACCGTGGGTGGCGCGGTGGTAAACGAGTTGGTGACCCAGTCACTGGCGCCGCCGTCGTTTTCCGTGTTAACGCGCCAATAATAGCGCGTGTTGGCGGCCACGCTCGGCAGGGTGTAGCGGCATTCGGTGAGTCCAGGTTCGTCAGCTACCAGCGACGCGAAATCAGCATCGGTGGCCACCTGGAGATTGTAATCGCCAACAAAACCCTGTGGGGTCCAGAAGAAGGCGACCGACAGGGCCTGATTAATCGAGGCGTTTTGCGCCGGAGCGATGAGCAGCGGCGGGTACGGTACCTGGCCGAGATCCGGGAAGCCGAAGATATACTCGCCGAAGTCGCTGATCTGGGCCTGTAACTGATGGGTGACCCAGTTGTACTGCGTTGGCACAGGAACGAACAGACCTTGGCCTGGGGTTTGGCGGTAATAAACCGTGGTGTTGGTCGGATCTTTGAGTCCAAAACTGATGACGTCAAAGGAAAGCTGGCCGCCGATGGCGGTAATGGATTCCGGGGACAATAGCACACGTACTGGAACCACGCGCGGGGCTGTGGAGAGAAAGCGTGGTAATACCGGGGCGAATGGTTGGCGCGACACGGTTAAATGGTTGTAAAGATCGCCGTCGAGAGTCGCCACGTCGAGGGTGACGCCGGTAACCGTTGGCGCCAGGTTAAACACGTAGGTGTCCGACGCCGTCAGTTCGTACTGGGTCACGTTAAGGTCCGTGCTCTCCAGCGGCCAAACCTGCCGGGTGAAACTCCCGGTGACGCCGGGTTGCGGCAGCGCCACATCGCACACCAACTTGCCGGTCGCGTCGGCCTCCGTCATGGCGAGCGCGGGCGCGGCCGTGTTATCGTTGCCCCACTGAATGACCGTGTGGCCGCCCGGGAGGCGCTGCACACTCCCGCCGTTGTAGGTGATGAGGTCGGGAGTATGCCGGAACTCCCACACCAACTTGGCCGTTTTGTTGACTTCATCGATGGCATATTCCACCGCCCGGGTGTAGGGCCGCGTGAAGTGATAAGCGGGATCCGAATGCGCGCTGTAACCGTTATCAAACACCGTGAGGTCGCCGTTGGCCAGGCGGCGGGCATTGTGCTGCACCTGGAACCCGGCAGGGTCGGTGTTGCCGGCGATGGCGTTAGTGAAGGTGAATTGGTTGTGTTTGCCCTGCATGCGCCAGAGGATGTCGCCCGTGACGCGGCTAATCTTAATGACTTCCGAGGTGTTGCGGCAGGAGAGGATGAGGTTACCATCGGTGTCGTCAAACCAAACGGAGTTGACATGGATGTAGTCACCCAGGTTGGCGTTGGTTAACGTCTGATACGAGTCCGTCACCGGGATATGGTCAAGGCTGCGCCACTGAAAGACCACATTGCCATCCACGTCCACTTCCTGGATGACAGACTGGGTGGGCAGGGCGGCGGGGAAGCCTCCCGGGACCAACTTGCTCATATCGACCACCGGGGTCGAGTCATAGATCAGAATGAGGGCATGGCCGTTGGGCAGCACCTCAAAGTCTTGATTGTCGGCCGTATAGCCGCTCCCCGCTTGGATGGTGGCCAGCACATTGAAGGACGAATCCTTGAGCTGGAAGGCGATGGACTGCCCGTTGGTTCCGGAGGTGGTGACGAACAACCCGTTGCAAGCCAGGTTTCCAAAGCTGTTGGTCTTATTGAGCAGGACGGGGTTGCGGGCATTGTCCAAGATCGCAAAATAACTGGACACCCCAGGGACGCCGCTGACACTGAGGCTGCCGAAGAAGTCACCGGGCGCGGGGTTAGTATTCGGCAGGATGGAGAGCTGCGGGAAGTCCGCCGGCAGTTGTGCGCTCACGCTGCTGCCGGCGATGGCTAAGACGGTGAGAATGCGCGCGGCAATTTCCTGGATCATCTGGTTTTTCATGCTGGGTGGCTGCTGGCGGGGCGGGCTAAAGATGCTGTGTCGGGCGGGTGTCTTCATTGGCGAGGACGCCCGCGCTCCTCTGGCGACCGTCGCTTGCGGCCGACAGTGGTGCTCAAATCAGGCTGTATCATGGCACCCGGAGGCGATAAAAGCGGGCGGGGTAATTAGTGGAGGCGTTGTCGGTGAACACCGCTGTTCCATTGGTCAACGGCAGCGTCTGCACCACCTCCCAAGCGGTGAGATTCGTCGAGCCGAGCACCGTGGCGGTCGGCGGGCCGGCTGCCGTAATAGAAAACTGCATGCGGCCATCGGGAAGCTGGGCCAGTGAGCTCGGGTTGAAGGCGGGGGCGTCGACGATGCTGAAAGGCAGGGCGCTGGTGCCGTAGACCGTCGCATTGGTGGCACTGCTGATCCGGATGGAATAGTTGCTACCGGGGACATTGGTCACGTTAATGGACCAACTGTAAGCGCCGATGTTGGGAGCGTTGGTAGTGATCTTGGTGAGGAGGGTACCGCCCCTGTACAAGGAGATCGCGACAGTTTCCGCGATGTTGTTGCTCCAGCGGATGAAGCTGGGCAGACCTCGCTGCCATGCCTCGCCGCCGTTGGGGGCGGTCACCTGGATGCTCGGCGCGACGGTCGGGAATGAAGCGGTGGACCAGTCACTGGTTCCGCCGACGTTGGACACATTGACGCGCCAGTAATAATTTGTCCCGCCTTGGACGCTCGCCAGGGTATAGGACAGGTTGGTCAGCCCGGCCTGATCCACCACCTGGCTGTTGAAGGCCGCATCATTGGCTACCTGTAAATGATAGGCACGGGCGAAGCCCTTGGGGGTCCACTGGAACACCACCGGCTCCGCCTGGTCGACGGTGGCTTGAGTGGCTTGGCCGTAGAGGATGGGCGCCAGCGGGATTTCCGGTAGGTCGGGGTAGCCGAAAATGAACTCGCCCAACTGGGTGGTCGAGGCGCTCAGGGTCTGCGCGGCTGGGTCGTAAGTGGTCGCCAATGGCACGAACAGGCCCTGTCCGATCGCGGCCCGTTGGTAGATGGTCAAAGTGGAGGGATCACTGTACAACGGAGTGTCGAAGCAGTAATTATTCGATGGCAGGTTGAAAGTGAGATCCGCCGTCAGGGCGCTGATGCCGGCGCCGGTGAGCGTTACGCGCGGAACCAGAACCATCGGTTCCTTGCCGGAGAAGCGCGCGAACCGGACTGCATCGTCATGCTTGCTGACGACCAAAGCCGTACCCGAGCCGGTAAGGCTGTTCACAGTTACGGATACGCCGGAATTGGTCCCGGAGAAAGCCTGGCCTAGCACAATCGCCGAATTGGTGTCGGCATGGACGAGGTCGGGGGTATTCCAAACTTGTTTGTTCAAGATCGACTGGGATTTGAAGTTGGGGATCGTCAATTCGAACATGACCTGGTTGGAGGCATTGACCTCGGTGAAAACGGGCGCCGTGCCTTGCTGGGCGGCGGAGACCCAGCCGACATAGGTGTTGCCGTTAGGAAAGCGCTTCACGACGCCTTCGGTGGGGGTCAGGACGTCGGGGCTGTGGCGATATTCCCATACGAGGGTGGCGGTCATGTTGATCTCGTCCAAATGATATTCCACCGCGCGTGAGTAGGTCCGGCCCGCCACCGGTCCCTGGTTCTGGAGGCTGCCGTTGTCGAAGAAGATGATGTCCCCGTTGGCCAAACGGTGGACATTATGCTCGCCGATGAAATAATACGGGGCGTTTTCCGGATGCTCGCCGATGAAAGTAAAGTCACTGTGCTGGCCTCCAAGGCGCCAGATGACGGCCCCCGTGGTGCGGCTGATCTTCACAATCTGGCAAAAGCCGCGCAGTGAAACCAGGTAGTTGTTATCCAGGGGGTCAAAAGTCAGTGCGTTGACATGCGTCCAGTCCACGCTGGCGATGGTGAGAAAGTCCAACGAGTCGGCGATGGGGAGATGGTCCAGGGCGCGCCACTGGAACAAGACCTGCTTGTTGGCGTCCACTTCCGTGAATACCAGGCTGCTGAGCACCGCATCCGGTCTCCCGCCGGGGACGTAGAGACTCATATCCACCGGGCGGCTCTCGTTTCCCAGGAGGAGGGCATGTCCGTTGGGGAGCAGTTTGAAATCGTGGCCGTCGCTGCCGGGGAAGGTATCGACCACGGCGAACGTCTCGTCATGGAGGTTCCAGACGCCGGCATTCTCGGCGATGAGACCTGAAGGGGTTACCGCGCGCCACAGGTTGGTAAACTTGAAATAGGACAGAGGAGCGCCCGAGTTATCCAGGACTACGTTGTAATTGTTGGTGGACGAGCCCTTCACGCCTAGTGTACCAATAAAATCGCCCGGAGCCACGGGACCATTACTGGATATGATGAGCGTCGGGAAGTTGGCTGGCAACTGGGCGCAGGTGTTGAGGGCTGTCCCCGCAACTGCCAGCAGGCCGGCCAGTAGCGTGGAACTCAGATCTAATTTTGTAGCATTCACGGTATTCCTTGTGTTGTTGGTCCGACTCAGGGAGCCGGCTAAACCCTCTGGCCGATCAGTTTCCGCTAGACCAGTTTTCACCCATAATTCCGAAATCACTGAAATCGACCTTGCCGTCGCCGTTGAGGTCGGTGCTCAGGCCGCTCTGCTGTTTTTGCCAATCGCGGGCCAGTTTCTGCAGGTCCAGGAGGTCGACGCGACCGTCCAGGTTGAGGTCGCCGGTGGGCGGGTTGAAGATGGTTACATTGGCGAAGTAGATGTCGCCGAGCGCCCCGCCCATATTGAACATCAAACGAGCTCCCAGGTCGGTGGCAGCCGACATGACAAAGGAATAGGTGAAGTGCTGTTTGGCTGTGGTGAGCGAGGGATCGGCCACGTAGTAACTGGTCCAGGGGGACTGATCCTGCCCCAGCCTGACCTCCATGACCCGCCGGGTCAGGGCCCAGGCGTCAAATTGCAGCACGTACTGCTTGCCCAGGATCAAATGCAACCCAGCCTGCCGCAACTGGATGTCAGACAGAGCGGTGCCTGGGCTGGTGGCATGGATATAAGCCGCGCCGTTGGTGATGCTCCAGGTGGCGGCCGCGGTCCCGTTGTTTGTCCAAATCCAGGGCGTCGTGCCTTGCGAGAAAGTGCCGTTTTGCACCATATTTTGGCCGGGCTTGATGAGGTTGACGGTGGCCATGGCCTCGTTGGAAAAAGGTCCCTCGACCCCCTGTTTATTGACCGCTGTGACGCGGAAAAAGTAATTGGTGCCGGTTTGGAGGTTGGTGAGGCGTTTGAGGGTCAGGCCGGAGGTGGCCAAAAGGTTCGTGGAGCCCGATGAGGTGCCGCCGTAGAGTTTGTAGAAGCCGAAGTTGGTATCGCCGAATTGGTTGAAGATCAGCGTGACGTTATCGGGGTAGGACTCGACGATGAGGTAGGGTTGGGTGGCGGAGGCCTGCCAGGGGCAGCGCCAGGTGCGGTAGGCTTCCCACTGCGACACCCAGTTCATTTCGTAGGCCTTGGTTCCGTCGGGGCGCACCTCGGTGAGTTTGGGGAGATTGCCCACCGCCCAGTCGATGAGCGTGTTGCCGTTGGGCAGGCGTTGCACGTCGCCCATGTAAAACGAGTAGATGCTGGGAGTGGGCGGATTGGGGTACTGCCAGATGACCGTGGCGGTCAGGTTGGTCGTGTTGAGCACGTATTCGACACCGCGCGACATCGAGGGGTTGTGCAGGTTACCGTTGTCGAACATCGTGTAATCGTTTGTGGTGACCATGCGGACGGCGTGTTGGTTGCGGGTGCCACCCAGTGGGTCATTCACGTAAGTGAACTGATTATGGGCGCCGCCGAGCCGCCAAATGATCTCCCCGGTGTCCCGGTTGATCTTGGTGACCTCGCTCAGGTTGCGATTGGAGATCAAAATGTGGCCGTCGGTATCCACGTCAATGGCGTTGAGGTGGGGAAAGTCAAAGCTGCTGCTCAGGATGTTAATGAACTGGGACTCATCGCGGACATCGAAGTGGTCCCAGGGCCGCCACTGGAAAATGAGCTCCCCCGCGGGAGTAAACTCCTGGAGGACGTCTTCCGTGACCCACGCGCTGGTATTGCCGCCGACCACGTAGCGGCTCATATCCACGGTTTGCGTACCCAGGACCGCGATGAGATAGGTTCCGTCGGCCAGTATCTGAAACTCGTGCTCGTCGACGCTGTAGCCGTTGGCGGCCCAGTAGCTGGTGATTTGCTGGTAATTGGTGTTGAAACCGTTGTAGTGATTTCCGGCGCCGTCTCGAGCGAGCATGGTCATGACCCCGTTGTGCTGGACCTTCATGTCGCGGCGTTCGTCCGGGTATTTCGAGTACCAAAGCGGGTTACCGGAATTGTCAAAGATGACATTAATGGGGTCGCCGCCGCCGCCGCGATTGTCAATGAAGATGGGGTTGGTGCTGGGATTGCTGTTGGTCGCAATACTGATCCAGGGGAAATCACTGGGCACCGAAACTCCGTTGGGCATAATGCCGGCTACGCCGATCGAGGCGGCGGTTAGGTCCTTGGCGACGGCAGGGGGAGCGTCCTCCGTGAACGGGATGGTGGGCGGGGAGATGACCACGGCGCCGACGGCGTGGTCCGGCAGGTGTCCGCCAATGACAAACTGATACTGGTAGGGGGTAATGGGCCCGCCCGAGGCCGGGGCCACGCCGGGTGTCAGGGACACGGTTACCAGTTCGTTGGCGGCAAAACTGGTTGACATTTGGAAGCTCACCGTCCGACGGTCGGTGGTGATCTTGGCCTGGCCGGCGTGGGTTCCGCTTAGGGCTCCACTGACCTTGATGAAAGAGGACAGGTTGGTGATCGCCGTCGGGGAGATGTTTTGAAACCGGACTAGGATGAGCGAGGTTTGGGGCAGGGTATACTCGGCCCCCGGGACGGGCGACAAATACTGGTATCCCAAACCCCGGTAATCGTTTTGCGAACGGATCCACACGGTCATCGTCTGAGTTGAGGTCTTGGCGCCGTCGCTCGCGGTAAACCTCAGCGTATAAATCCCCGGAACATCAAAGGTGGCAGTGGGGTTGCAAGTGAACACGGTGTTAGGCGGGTTGGGGGAGCCTTTGTAAGTAAAGGCCTCGCCATTGGTGGCGGCGCCCGACCAGACCACGCCGGCGCTCGCGGCGGGAATGGAGACCACCGACCAACCCCACCGCAGCTTGTTGGGATCGGTTGGAGCGGGGTTGGTGGGATTGGCGGGGAGGGGATTGCCGTCATCGGTTACGCTGGCCGTCAGTTGCAAGTTGGTCGGGGCGTTGAACACCTGGCTGGCGGGCATCGTGATTACTGGCAGGTTGTTGAAGTTGGTCAGGGTGAACTGGTACAACTCGGCAACGTCTGCCGCGCTCAACGCCCGGTTGTAGAGGCGGACGTCATCCATCTGGCCCTGCCATTGCCGCGAGAGGGTGCCGCCGTTAATCCAGGCCCCGATGGTGACGGGGTCGTTGCCGTTGGTATTGATCAGACCAGTGAGGCCGGTATTCGCAATCTCGATACTGCCGTTGATGTAGAGCGTCGCGCCCACGCCGTTTTTGTATGTGCCCACCAAGTGAACCCAACGTTTCGGCACGGCGATATCGGTCGTCGGGCCGCTTGCTCCGTACGAATCGCCGCCGCTCGCGTTGGCCAGCCCGTTCATGTGAAACGCAGCGAAGTCGGTCGAGCCGTTGCGATGCAAGCGCCAGGACCAGTCCCCGCGGCAGAACATCGTTTGCCAAGCCTGGGTGAAGGCATCCACCGATACCCAAGCCGCCAGGGTGATGTTGTCCGTGAGGTTAAAGGCCGGGTCGTTCGGGATCTGCACGTAGAAATTGCCGTCGAAGCTCAGCGCCTGACCCAGGCCGTTGGGCCCAGGGACGAGCGTCGGAGCCCGCAGCGTGTTCTGATCCTGGCGGCAGACGCCGTTGTGGCCGTTGCCGCTCTGGTCGGCCACCGTTTCCCCAACCAGACCGGTTAAGCCCTCGAAATTGTAATAGGCCACCAAGTTGTTGGTGATGTCCGCGAGGGTGGACTTTGACTCCAGGAGCAGTGTCAGCGCTGTGAGTGCCAGCGCGCTTCGCTTGTTCATAGGGTGGTGCTTCCGGGAGGTTGCTTAGTGGTTGTGGACGCGAAAGAACTTCGATCCGGAGACGCCTGGCGTTTCGGTGTAGGTCCCGGTTCGGTTCCCAGTACCGGTCCACGGGCCGGTTACGGTGGTGGCGGTTTCCAACTCGCCCCCTTGGAAGCGGAGGGTCATGAGGCCATTGGTCAGGTTAGCGCTCAGGATCGCCGGCCCCACCAGCGCCCCGGTGTACTGCGGGGTGACGGCGATGTCGTGCGGGGCTGCGACCAGGCCACCGCGGCTCAGATTGGCGGCCACCGAGACGTTAGCGGTCTGGCTGATCTGGAGCGAGCAAAGTGTGCCTTGGGCGGGCGGGATGGCGCCGGTCAAGGCCGGGTCCCACAAAGCTCCGAACTCCAGGGTGACGCCACTGGAATTAAGCCCCGGCAACGTCCCTCCCGGGTTGTCGGCGACCACGGCCAGGGGGCTGTAGAGGTTGGTGCTCCAGTTCGCGTTGGTTCCCGAACTGACGGTGATATTGTCGCGGAAAGAGGCGGGGAATATCCCATAGCCCTGGGCGCTGGCTGTGCTTGGCCCCCGGAAGAAGTTGGTGACCCCGAGGATTTGCCCCCGATCCACCGTCACGTCCAGCGCAAAGGCGCGCACCACCTCGCCGGCGGTGCATTGATAATTGAGGTTGGCGAGGCCGTTGGTGCCCTGGACAAACACCCGCACGATCCCGTGCGCGGGCTGAGCCAGACAAAACGCGAGCATCACTGGCAGGAGACTCTTCATGGGCCTAAGTTCCGATGTAAAAACCTGTTTTTGTTTCCATTCCTCAGAATGGCTAATTTGACATTAGAGCCAAATGTGCTTTGGATTCAAGTGAAATCTCCCTGCCGTGAGAGCACGCCACCCGATTTACAATTCTCTTACCATTCCCCCACTAAGCATTTACATCTTTTTACTTTAATTTGTCCGGCCAGCGGTGGTAACTAATTAAGTATGAGAAGTCGCCACGGCAGAAGTCGCCCGCCTTTGGGTTTTCCGGCGAAACCACCGGTTCTCCTTGGTTTGAACCTCGCACTCCCATGAAAACGAAAAAAACTGCTCAGTACTCTGGCCCGGTTTGCCTCGGGGCGTTAGTG
>Ga0316220_1002161_pt1 | contig 18882 bp, 12 predicted proteins | sample TBH18005metaG_FD_203632 | JGI IMG/M metagenome (GOLD analysis project Ga0316220, IMG submission 203632) | Freshwater microbial communities from Trout Bog Lake, Wisconsin, USA - TBH18005 | ecosystem: Environmental > Aquatic > Freshwater > Lake > Hypolimnion/Profundal zone | place: USA: Wisconsin...
GCGAGGCGCGCCCGAGGGAAGTCCATGGCGAACTTGAAACGCGAGGGCTGGCGGAACTCTACCGGCTTCATGGCGCCAAGCTACGCCCGACCGGTGGAGCGGACAAGGAGATACGCTGGCCGGGATCACTACAGGTAAGCGCCCGGAAACTCCCAGGGCGAGCGATACTCGGGTTGCGCCAGTTTCGCGGCTTCGGGATCGCCGACGATTTTCTCGGTCTTGGGATCGAATCGGATGGAGCGACCCAGCTTGAGGGAGAGGAGGCTTAAGACCAGGGGCACATCCACCCGGCAATGATATTCGGGGCTGCAGCTTGGCTGGCGGCGCGACTTGACGCAATCGAGCCACTCGCGTTCGTGGCCGGGCGAGGCCGGGATGGATAGCGGCGGCGCCTGCCGGTCTTTCATCCGGTCACCTTCAGCCACGATCTTGAGCAGGTCGTAGTCGGCGAGCAGGGTTCCGTTGGAACCGTGGAAGTAAATGCCCAGGCGGCGGCGCGGCGCGGAGTCACCCTCGAAGTCAAACCCGAAGCTGTTCGTGAGGGAGGACATCCAGGTCATGGTCAGGTTTGGATAACGCCAGAGGACCTCGTGATGGTCATAGGCGTTGCCGTCGTCTTTCAGGACAAAACGGCCGCCGGAGGAACTGATTTCGGTCGGGTAGCCAAGGTCGAGCGCCCAGATGGGGAGGTCGATGATGTGAGGCGCCATGCCCGGGGTCCAGCCGCCGCTGAATTCCATCCAGGAGGAATGGTTGTAAGCATCCTGGATGATCAGGGGGTTGAAGGGGATCATCGGTGCGGGGCCGACCCAGAGGTCCCAATCAAGGCCTTTAGGCGGGGTCGTGTCAGCGCTATGACCAACACCCTGGGGGGTTTGATTCATCACGTTGAAGGTGCGGACCGAGCCGACCGAGCCGAGGTTGCCGGAGCGGATGAACTCGACCACCCGCCGGTAGTTTGCGCTGGCGTGGATCTGGGTGCCGACCTGGCAAACGACCTGGTGCTTCCTCACGGCGTTTCGCACCGCGAGGCTTTCGGCCAGGTGCAGCGTCATGGGCTTCTGCAAGTAGATGTCCTTGCCGGCCTCGCAGGCGGCGATGGCCTGCAGGGCGTGCCAGTGCGGCGGGGTGGCGATGATGACACCATCGAGATCCGGACGCTGGAGCATTTCACGAAAATCGCGGAAACCCTTGCAGGTGGTCTTGAAGCGGTTGACCACGCGGTCGAGCCGATCCGGTTGGACATCGCAGGCAGCCGTCACCACCACGTCGGGTTGGCCGGCGCAAGCGCCCAGGTTGGCTTGGCCCATGCCGCCACAACCGATGATGCCAAGCTGGATGCGCCCGCTGGGCGGTGGCTTGCCTTCCCGGCCCAGGGCGGCGGCGGAGATGAGGGTCGGGGCGGCCACCGCCACGGTGGTGGTCTTCAGGAATTGGCGGCGGGTAACCAGGGCGGTGGAAGGGTCAGTGTTCATGGTGCTGCAGGCTCGTGAGCCGGTTTGATTTCTGGAATCTCGAAGGTCGTCTGCGGGGCAATGGAGGCATTAAAGGCATCCCACGTTGGCGAGGCTAAGGCTTCCTCCAACCCCGTTCCTGGGTGGATCAGGAGGCGAAACCGGAGCTCCAAGGGTGATCCGCGGCGCAGTGTGAATCGCGTGCCTGCCGCGGGGAAGGTCGGCTGGCACCACGAGAGTTCGGGATACTGAACCCAGTCGCCCGGATAATCCGGATTTTGGGCGCCTTGTAAGACCATTACCCCCGAAGGGCCGCTGGCGCCCGGAAACTGACCGCACAAATCGGACCAGGCTCGCCGGGGCACCGCGTTCGATGGACTGGTAAAGAATGAAATGACCTGAGCCTTCGGGGTTTCCAAGCGCACGTTCAAGCCGCCGTATTTGTCCGTTCCCCGGCGGGCGATGGAAACACCGTCTTTGAGGGCGGTAAACTGGAATGTCAAATCAACCACGCGGCCTTGCGCCGTCGCGCGATAGGCGCGGATGGTCGCCAACTCGCGGACGATCGGCTCGTGGTCGTTCCAGAGCCACTGGTTCTCGGCCTCAACCTGGGCAAATACCGGACCACTTTGGAGTTTCAGCTTTCCGGTGGGCCGCGCGAAGACTCTCTGAAGCGCGTGGAGGTCTCCGCGCTCGTTGCCGAAATCCACCTCCGGCCAGGCCCAGTAAATGCCCCGATGGTGGGGATGGTCCACCGACCAATCGCGAGTGAGAACTTCGCCCTTCAGGCCGTAAAGCGGGTGGATGTAGTCGCTCCGGGCGCGGGCGTAAATGAGGTTGTCCGGGGTGACCTTGGCCAACACGGCACCCGGTTCCACTGTCCTGTAATTATAGCGGAGCACCGGTTTGCCGTCCGCCGTGATCTCGACCTGGCCGCTGGCTACGTCCTGCGTGGCTTGCACGAGCGAGGCGAAAGCCGGGTCTTCGGCGCGCAACTCGAACCGGCGCGGCCCCATTGGTCCTGGGGGAAGCAGGCAAACGCCCTGCGATTTAGCCCGGGCGCTGATCGTTTGCCATTGGACAGCAACCCTACGCGGCGCTGACGGGTTGGTGCCAACCTCCACCATGCCCAGGCGTCCCTGCTGCGCCGCCGTGACTTCATTCTCGCCCAACCGGATGTCCACCGCCACCGGCGCGAGGGTTCGTGCCAGGGAACCGGTGGGGTCGTCGCAGGTCCAGGTCGAGGCCGCAGCCGTGGCGGCGGTAGCGACAAAGAGTGAGATAATCTGTCCCATAACGGCCGGCGGGATTGCCCCGTGCCCCGCCAAAATGCACCGCGCCCACCCTCCGGGAATGGGCTTCGTGTCAGGCATCATGGCGGGCATCATGCCAACGGGGCAGGCCCGAGGCAATAGCCATGTGACTCCCAGCTAGCTGCGGCTTGACGGCGACCGAAAGCCCGTTACTGTGGGCTCCGATGCCAAACTCCGAAACGCAGCGCTCTCCCACCCGGCAATGGTTGTCTGAATGCGGGCGGAGAATTCTCCGCGGCTTAGGCTGGTGGTTCTCCGCGTCCATGGTCATGGTCGTGGTCCTGCCGGCCTGGTCAGCCTCCTACTATACCCAACGACTCGAAGACCCCAAGGCCATCTATGTCGCCGGTCCGGGGGATGATACCGGCCAACTCCAACAGGCGATCGATCGGGTCCAGGAAAGCACCGGCCAGGGGATTGTGTTTGTGCCCGAGGGCCGGTATTGCATCAACGATACGCTTCATATTTGGCCCGGTATTCGCGTGGTGGGATACGGAACCACGCGGCCCGTTATCAGACTGGCAGAAAACACTCCCGGGTTTGGAGACGCGCAGCGGGAGAAGGTGATGGTCTTCTTCGCGGGCGGCAGACCCGGATATGGCCGCAACCGTCCACGTAACCCGAACCCGACCGGGGCATCGGTGCCCGACGCCAATCCGGGCACGTTTTATTCCGCGCTGTGCAATGTCGATATCCAGATCGAGGCAGGCAACTTCGGCGCCGTGGCGGTGCGAGGCCGGTACGCGCAGCATTCTTTTCTCGCTCACCTGGACTTTCATCTCGGGCCCGCCCTGGCGGGCGTCCATGAAGGTGGGAACCTCATCGAAGATGCGCGCTTCTTCGGAGGTCGTCACGCCATCGTGACCTCCAAGCCGTCGCCCGGTTGGCAGTTCACCATCATTGATTCCTCCTTCGAGGGGCAGCGCGAGGCGGCCATCCTGGAACATGAGGCCGGGCTTACCCTCATCCGCCCGCATTTCCTCCGGGTGCCCACCGCCGTCGAGATCGAGGCGGGTTGGGCCGACGAGCTCTGGGTGAAGGACGCCCGCCTCGAGGAGATCTCTGGGCCGGCGTTCCTCTTCGGCGTGGAGGCCAACCCGCGCAACGAGATCAACCTGGAGGGGGTCTCCTGCCGCGCCGTGCCGGTGTTTGCCAGACTCCGGGAGAGCGGCCGGCGGTTTACCGCCCCAGCGAACACCTACCAGGTAACCACCTTCTCGCACGGACTCTGCTATGCGGACTTGGGGGCTGCGCCTTCGGTCCGCACCCGGTTCGATGCCATCCCCACCGCCAACCTCGCGCCGGCCACTGCCACCGACCTCCCGGATTTGCCCGCGCGAGCGACCTGGGCCAATCTGCGGGATCTGGGGGCCAAAGGCGACGGGACCTCGGATGACACCGAGGCGATCCAACATGCCATTGCCACGCACCGCACCGTTTATGTGCCCTCGGGCTTTTATATCGTTCGGGATACGCTCGTGCTTCGTGACGACACGGTTTTGATCGGACTTCACCCGGGGGCGACCCAGTTTATCCTGCCGGACAACACTCCCGCATACCAGGCCGGGGACGGGCCCAAGGCGTTGCTTGAGGCACCCAAGGGTGGGAAGAACATCGTCCTCGGCATTGGGCTTTATACCAGCGGGATCAACCCTCGCGCCGTCGCCGCCCTTTGGAAGGCCGGCTCCGGGTCCCTGATGAACGATGTCCGGTTCCTGGGCGGCCACGGCACCCCCAAGCCCGATGGCTCCCGCGAAAACCCCTACAATGCGACCCACACCGGCGACCCCGACAGCCATCGCCGCTGGGATAGCCAGTATCCCAGCCTCTGGGTCACAGAAGGCGGCGGGGGAACGTTTCTCGACCTCTGGACACCCTCGACCTTTGCCCGGGCGGGCATGCTGGTCTCGGACACGGAAACGGAGGGCCGGGTGTATCAAATGTCCAGCGAACACCATGTCCGCCACGAGGTCCAGATTCGGAATAGCGCCCACTGGCGTTTCTATGCCTTGCAGACCGAGGAGGAGCGCGGTGAAAGCGGCTTCGCGTTACCCCTGGAGATCGATTCCTCCCATGACATCACGATTGCCAACCTGCACCTGTACCGGGTCATCAGTATGGTTCAGCCCTTCCCCTGGGCCGTGATGGTGGCCAACTCGCATGACATCCGCTTCCGCAATCTCCACGGCTACAGCAATAGCAAGGCCAGCTTTGACTCCGCCGTCTATGATCCAATCCATAATCTCGAACTCCGGCAGCGCGAATTCGCCTCGTTGGATATCAGCGGTCGCACCCCTCCTCCCCCGCGAAGCGCCTCCTCCCCGGTGGTCGAGCGCGGGGCGGAGGTGGAAAGGCTCGCCTGCGGTTTCCAGAATATCTCCGGCGGCGCGGTCGGCCCGAAGGGCGATTTCTTCTTCGTCGACCCCCAACCGCAGCGCCTTTACCGTTGGGATCCCGCCTCTCAAAGTCTGATCACCCTTAGCGAATCCCCCAGCTCCCCCGTCAACCTCGTCGTCGACCGGGTGGGCAACCTGGTGGTCGTCTCTTCAGCGGGCAAAGGCACGGTGTACTCGGTGCTGCCGGACGGTAGCCACCAACCGCTCAAGTCGGAAGCCATCACCGCCAGTGCCGGAAGGGACCTCTTCCTCCCGACCAGCGATTGGCGAATGAATCGGGAGTCCCTGGCTCATCCATCGGCCCAGTTCGTTTCGCCCGACGGCACCGCCGTTCTCCCGGTGGCCGCTGATTTCCTGAGCGGCGCGGTCAGTTGGGGGGTGAAATCGAGCCCGCCGATCCGTTCCTTCGGCCTGGCGCGGGCCTTACCCGGCCGACCGTTCTATGTCACCGACGAAGCCGAACTCACCACCTGGAGCGCCGAGGTGAATGCGGACGGGGGCCTGAAGAACTTTCGACTCTTTGCCGAACAAGGCGGAGAAGGGGTCGCCGTGGACCGGGAAGGGAACGTCTATCTCGCCGCCGGCCAGATCCTCGTCTATAGCCGCAGCGGGAAGGCCATCGACACCTTCGATATCCCCGAGCGCCCTGTGAGCCTGGGTTTCGGGGGGACCGACGGCCGGACGCTGTTCATCGCCGCGCGCACGTCGCTTTATTCGGTGCGGATGCGATACCCCGGCCGATGAACCGTTCAGGCCGCGACGCTGATCATCCAGCCCAGGCCAAAACGGTCGGTGACCATGCCGAAGCGCGGCGACCAGAACTTTTTGGTCAGCGGCATCCGCACCTCCCCGCTGGCGGCGAGGGCCGCGAAGGCGCAGTGAGGATAGGAGTCTGCTGGGTAATTAAAGTCGCTTAGCCATCGCGGTCGCGCCAGGGGGGCGATACCCAACGAATTCCAGTAGGTCACACATTTGCCAAAGCGGCGCTGGAATCCCCGAATCGGTCCAGATGCTCGACGCCCATCCGTTGGGCCAGGGTGAGAAAAAGGTTAGTGAGCGGCTTGCCGCCATGTCGGATGTAGCGGCCGGGCGTGAACGTGCCGCCGCCAGCCCCGGCCAGCAGGATGGGCAGGTTGACATGGGTGTGCCGGTTGCCGTCCGCGTTGCCACCGCCATAGACAATCATCGAGTTGTGCAGCAGCGATCGGCCGTCAATGTCCTGAACCGCTTCGAGTTTTTGGAGGAACTGAGCAAACTGGCGCGCGTACCAGAGGTCAATGGCCGAGACCTTCTGGATCTTCTCGGCGTCCTCGGAATGATGGGAGAGGTCGTGATGGCCTTCGGGCACGCCGATGTCGGCAAAAGATCGATTGCTGCCGTCATGCGCCAGCAGCAAGGTCGCCACGCGGGTGGCATCGGTCTGGAAGGCCAGCGCCAGGAGATCGAACATCAATTGCAGATGTTCGCCATAGTTGGGGGGGATGCCGCCAGGCGCGGAGACGTGGGGCAGATGAGGTTCGCCGAGGGTTTCGGATTGTTGAATGCGGACTTCCAGTTCGCGCACGCCGCCCAGGTATTGGTGGAGCTTGCCACGGTCGGCGGCGTCGAGGCGACGCTCCATCTGGTGCGCATCCTCCGTGATGAAGTCGAGGATGGAGCGTTGCTCGACGCGGCGACGGTGCAGGTTCTCGGCGCGCTCTGCCGGGGTGCCGGCCCCAAAGAGCCGTTCAAAGACCAAGCGTGGGTTTGCCTCCGCTGCCATCGGGGTGGTGGGGGAGCTCCACGAGAGGTTGAATTGGTAGGCACAGGAGTAGCCGGAATCGCACGCGCCACTCGGTCGGCCGGTCTCGCAGGTCAGTTCCAAGGAAGGAAACCGGGTGAGGGGTCCGATGTGGCGGGCCAGGATCTGATCGATCGAGGTGCCGGCGCGGATGTCGGTGGCGCTCTTGTTAACGCGGACGCCGGTCAGGAAAGTGCCTCCGGCTCGGGCATGATCTCCGGCGCCATCACTCCCGGCGTTGGCACTTTGGTCGTCGAGGCCGCCCAGGATCTGGAGGCTCTGGCGGCAGCGCGCCAACGGTTCCAAGGTGCCCTTCAGCTCGGGATCCGAGCCTTCTTTCTCCGGCCACCAGGCGCGGGGAATGGCGCCGTTGGGAAAGTAGAGAAACGCCGCGCGGAGGGGAGCCCCCGTGGCGGTGGTGGCGGGAGCATGAGGCCCCGAGGCCGCGAGGAGCCGCCAGGGTGACAGCGAGGCGAAGGCCGGCAGGCCGATGCTCGCGCCGAGGCCACGGAGAAAACGACGGCGGTTTAACGCAGAGTATTGCATAGGGTTCATTGGGACAGGTGACCGCGGTTGCCACGAACATCCGAAGGAATCTGGATCGGGTGGTGAAACAGTGGGCTCATTTCAGTGAGCGGTTGGCACCCTTGGCAGCGGGGCCAGGGGAGGCCAGGCTGGGGGGTGATGACGGCGGGCGGCATCGTTGAAATGGCGCGGATTCCACGATGCCCTCCACGAGCGCCGAGGAACGCCCCTTTGATTTTTCGATCCAGGCCACAATCCGGTCCACCGTTTCGGTGTCAGAGTCCTCCAAACCGCGGCCCAACGCATAGGTGAGCAGCTTCTCGGTGACGGTGCGAAAGAAGTCGCGGGCATGGTTGCGGACTAGGATGCGTTTGAGCTCGCGGACGCTGGTGAACTCTTCCCCCGTGATCAACTGGCCGGTGGCGTCGATCGGTTGCTCGAATTCGGTTTCGCGCCAAAGCCCGAGGGCATTGAAGCGTTCGAAAGCCAAGCCTAAGGGGTCCATCCGGTTGTGACACGAACTGCAGAGGGCGTCGGCCCGATGCAAAGCCAGCGTCTCACGCAGCGAAGGAACGCGGCCATCGGTAGCCTTGGCGGCGGCCTCCAGCGGCGGCACGTTGGCCGGCGGAGCCGGCGGCGGCGTCCCCAGGATGTTCTCAAGAATAAAGAGCCCGCGTTTGACCGGCGAGGTCCGTGTGGGATTTGAGGTCGCCACGAGGATGGTTCCCTCGGTGAGGACTCCACCCCGGGGACTCTCGGGGGGCAGATTCACCCGCCGCATCTCGGTGCCCTGCACATTGGAAATGCCGTAGTGGTCGGCCAGGCGCTCGTTCAGAAAGGTGTAGTCGCTCTCGATCAACTCGAGCAGGCTCCGATCTTCGCGGACGACGCCGCCGAACACGGCCTCGGTTTCCAGGCGCATGGCGTGGCGTAACTCGGGCCCCAAGTCCGCGCGGGGGGATCGGTCCCGAGCCCTGACCGCGGCGCGCAAGGCCCCCAGTTCGTCCTTTTCGGCCGGACTCAGCGATTCGGGCGGCTTGTCATTGAGTTCGCGGAAGCGCCGGCGATTACGCTGGGCGGACGGGTCGAGTTTTCGCTCCCGGGTCAGCACCGCACGGGCTTCGATGGGGATACTCTCGATGTCTCTGGCCCGCAACCATTGTCCGGCGAAGTTGCTAACCAGGGCGTCGGACCGATGATCCTTGAGCAGGCGCGCCACTTGGGCGGAGAGGTTGGTGCGAAGCCGCCCCTGTTCCGCGAGTCGCAGCAACTCCTCATCGGGCATCGACGACCAGAGAAAATAGGAAAGACGCGAAGCCAGCGAGTATTCGTCGATGAACGGAAACTTCTTGGGGTCGCCGCCCGGCTGGGCCTGTTCCTCACGGAACAAGAAACGTGGCGAGGCCAGCACCGCCACCATGCCTTGGCCCACACTGTATTCGAACGTTCGATTGGTTTGGGCATAAACCCGATCGGCGAGCGCCCCGAGCCGGGCGACCGTCGCCTCCTCCACCGGGCGGCGGAAGGCCCGGCGGGCGAAATCCCGAAGCAATTCCCGGGCGTAGGCCCGCCGCCCTTCGGCGCTAGCCGGCACCGGTCTGGGGAAGAAACGCTGGTAATGCAGCAGCGCCTTCTCCGTCCCCGGTCGCGCGACCGGCACGGCTTTTTCCACGATCTGGTTCGCCGCCGCCAGGTATTTCTCCAGCAACATCGGAGACAGGGTCAACACATCGCCGATGTTGTCGAAACCATAGCCGGTGTCGTCCGGCGGGAATTGAGTCTGCGCGTCGAAGTCCACCCCCATCAGATCCCGAATGGTGTTGCGATATTCCGAGCGGTTGAGCCGGCGGATGCGGACATGCCCGGGGTCGGGATTGTCAGGGTGAATCCGGAATACCGCCGTCTTGATCCAATCGCTGAGCCGTTCCTGCTGGTCTGCGGAAGGTCGCGCTTTCTTGGGCGGAGGCATGATGCCGGCGCGGACATTTCGCAGCACCCGCCGCCACAGGCTGGCGTCTTGGATCAATTCCTGATCCGAATGGTAAGTGTCGAATGCCACCTGGCCCTTGCTCACGCCTTCGGCATGGCAGTCGAAGCAGTAGGTCTCGAGGACCGGCCGGATGTCGCGGCGAAAATCCACAGCGCCGGCTTGCTCGGCGGCGCCGGCGCTCAGACACAGAGCCAACCCGACCACCCAGGTCCAACGTCTGCCCCCGGCCAACGGATCGCTACCCAAAATCATCGGCGATGATTGCAACGCCCGATCCTAATGCACCTCAGCGGATTTCACAAGTCAGGCGCGTCGAAAGGCAGGTGGTCAGCGGCGGCTGGCCACCGCCGCGCGCGATTCCGAATCCGGCGCTTGACTTTCCACCAATCTGAGTTACTAATGAACACCATGCAACGCCATTTTCTCCTGCTTTGGGCTGTTTGGACCGCGATAGGGATCGCCGGTGTCTGGCAGGCCGCGGGCCAGACGGAGGATCCGTTCGCGCCCAAACCGGAAATCCCTCCGGGTTTCACCTTGGTGGGGGGCGATATTCTGATCCCGAGCGAAGAGGGGCCCAAGCCAAAATCGCCGTTCTCGCCGGACCCCAGCACCTACTGGCCGGGGGGCACGGTTTATTACGAATTCGATTCGAACGTGACGGGGGCCAATCGCAACGCGATGCTCGTCGCGATGGCCGCCTGGGAGGCGGTCGCAACGGTTCAATTCGTCGCTCGCAACGGTCAAAGCGACTACGCCCACATCCAGAACTCGACCGGAAACAACTCCCAAATCGGCCGCACCGGCGGTCAACAGATCATCAACATCTTCAATTGGAACATCACCTTCACCATGGCCCATGAGCTGGGTCATTGTCTGGGCTTCGGACACACCCAGGGCCGCTCGGATCGCGCTTCTTATGTCTCGATCACCCTTGCCAACATACAGCCAGCCTACGCCAACCAGTTCGATATTTACGCGGGTTTCAACGACTACGGCCCCTATGACTTCGATTCCGTGATGGGATACGGCCAATGCGATTTCTCCATCGATTGCGCCGCGGGCTACACCTGCTCCTGCAGCCACTACGTCATCCAAGTGCTGCCCCCGAACGATACCTATTGGCAAACGCGGCTCGGTCAACGAGACCACTTGAGTGTCTACGACAAGCTCATCATGTCCTTCCTCTACCCCCAATCCAACTGGCGGTTTGCCGATCTCAACTTCACCGGTTCCCCGGAATCCGGCACCTTCATCCGCCCCTATAAGACGTTTGGTCATGGGGAATCCGGAGTTCCCGCCGGAGGCACCCTTTTTGTGCAACCGGGGACCTACTCGGCAACGGGAACCCATGCCAAAGCGATGACCATCAAGGCCCCGCTGGGCGGGGTCACCTTGGGACGGTAGCCACTCCGAATCGCGTTGACGTCTGGAGGCACTTCCTCGCAGTATAGCCCCCACGGGTAGCGGCACTTCGGGGCCGCGATCCATGATGACGGGATTGAATTATTAATTGGAATTGCTGTATGAATCTGGACGCTCTTTATTCGGAACTAACGTTGAAAACCAGCTCGAAGCTGGCGCTCGTAGTGCTCGACGGCCTCGGCGATATCGCTATCCGCGAAAACGGGTACCTCACACCGCTGGAAGCCGCGAAAACCCCCAACCTGGACGCCCTGAGCAAGGAGTCGGCGCAAGGGCGCATGATCCCGATCGCCCCCGGCATCACTCCGGGCAGCGGTCCGGGTCACCTCGGGCTCTTCGGCTACGACCCGATCGAGTACCAAGTGGGGCGGGGTGTGATCGAATCCCTCGGCTTGGGCCTCACCCTGCAGACGGGCGACGTCGCCGCGCGGGCTAATTTCTGCACTCTCGACCCGAAGGGGATAGTGACCGATCGGCGCGCCGGCCGGATTCCGACCGAGACCTGTGAAAAACTCTGCGCCATGATTGCCGCCAAGGTCAAGAAATTGGGCGATACCGAGGTCATCGTCCAAGCCGGCAAGGAGCACCGCTTCGTCGTGGTCTTCCGCGGCAAGGGGTTGGAAGGTCCGCTGACGGACGCCGACCCCAACCGGGAGGGTTTCCCGATCCCGGCGGTCAAGCCGCGGGACGAGAAGAATGCCAAGCAAAAGAAGATGGCCAAGCTGCTCGCCGACTTTTACGCCGCGGCCCTCCCCATCATCGCCAAAGAGAAGCCGGCCAATGGTTTCCTCATGCGCGGCATCGCGCATCAACCCCATATTCCCCTCTTTGAAGACCGTTACGCGCTCCGTCCCGCCTGCCTCGCCGTTTACCCGATGTACAAGGGACTCGCGCAACTGGTCGGCATGAAGAAGATCGAAGGCCCGCAAACCATCCAGGAGCAGTTCGAACGCTACCTGGCCGAATATGACAACTTCGACTTCTTCTTCATCCACTACAAGTACACCGACAAATACGGCGAAGACGGCAATTTCGCGGCCAAGAAGAAGGCGATCGAGGATTTCGACGCGGCCCTCCCGATCCTCCTGCGCAAGAAGCCGGACGTGATCGCGATTACCGGCGACCATTCCACCCCGTGCCCCATGAAGGGCCATTCCTGGCATCCCCAGCCGGTGCTCATCCACTCTGCCTGCTCGGGGTCCGATAAACTCGAACGGTTCACGGAAACCGGCGCCAATACCGGCTCGCTCGGCGTGTTTGAGGCCAAATACCTCATGCGGTTGATGCAAGCCAACGCCAAGAAATTCGACAAGTTCGGCGCTTAACCGCCGGCCCTCGCGCGGGGCGGGGACCCTTCCTCGAAGGGACACCCCGCCCTGATCCCGACACCGAAAAGCAACTCATGGCCAAACTCGTCTTTGACATCGAGACTTCAGCGCTCCCCATGGAGCACTTCGATGAAGCCCAACAGGAGTACCTCTTTCGCGATTGTGAGAAGATAGCGGACGAGGCGGCCCGCGCCACCCGTCACGCCGAGATCCTCCAGCAGTTCAATCTGTGGCCGTTCACCGCGCAGGTCGTCTGCATCGCCATGCTCAACGCTGACACCTCCCGTGGGCAGGTGCTTTATACCGCGCCCGATTTCGAGGAAGCCGAAGGCGAGGCCGGCCCGGTGGAGTTCGTGGCCTGCATGGATGAGTCAGAGTTGCTGACCGCCTTCTGGGAAGTGGCCAGACATTATGAGACGATCGTGACGTTCAACGGCAGGGGTTTCGACGTTCCGTTCATTTATCTGCGTTCGGCGCTGCTCAGTGTGCCCATCTCGCGCAAAGACTGGCTCGGCTACCGTTTTCAGACCGACCCGCACTGTGATCTGGCTGAGCAATTGACCTTTTATGGGGTGAGCGGCCGCGAGGGCGCCGCGCGGCGGTTCAATCTCGATTTCTATTGCAAGGCCTTTGGCATCGAATCGCCCAAGAGCCACGGGGTTACCGGCGCCGATGTCAACACCCTGCTCGCCGCTGGCCGTTTGCGCGAGATCGCCGAGTATTGCCTGCGCGATGTCAAAGCCACGGTCCAGCTTTACCAGACCTGGAAGGAACGGCTCTCAGGCGTGAAGTAAGGCAAGCCGGCATGTTCCTCGTGTGCTTTGCCGTTAAGGAAGAGGCCGCCCCGTTCGCGGCTCGAGCCAAAGCCATGCCGGGCGTTCGCATCCTGGTTACCGGGATGGGCGCCCGCAATGCGGAACGCGCGCTTCGCCCAGCCCTCCAACAGCCCGTCGGCATGGTGTTGACCTGCGGGTTTGCCGGCGGGCTAAACCCCGCTTTGGCCTGCGGCCAGGTGGTCTTTTCCCTCGATGAGCATCCCGGGTTGGAAGCCGCACTCCGAGCCTCCGGCGCCCAACCGGCCCGGTTCCATTTCGCGGATCGAGTGGCCACGACGGCTGCGGAAAAAGCGGCGCTCCGGCGGGAAACGGGAGCGGATGCCGTCGAAATGGAATCACGGGTCATGCGCAATCTCTGCCGCGAGCAGGGTATTCCCAGCGCCACCGTCCGGGTAATCCTCGATACCGCCGGGGAAGACCTTCCCCTGGATTTTAATCGGCTGCTGACCGCTGAATATCAGATCCACCCGGGCAAACTGGCCGCGGCCCTGTTGAAATCCCCGGGCAAGGTAGGCGCGCTGCTCGCCTTCCGGAAGCAAACCCAGGCGGCGGCCGCGGAACTGGCGCGGGTTTTGGTGGCGGTTACCGAAAAACTGCCCGGCAGATGATAATCGAGGCCACCACGCCGACGAGGTCGGCGGTCAGGCCCGCCAGGACGGCATAACGGGTCTTCTTCACCGCCACCGACCCGAAATAGACCGCCAGGACATAAAAGGTGGTCTCGGTGCTGCCGTAGATGGTGCCGCCGATGCGGCTGATGAGGCTGTCGGCTCCATGCTGTTTCACCAACTCCGCGAACATCCCGAGCGTGCCCGTACCGCTCAGCGGACGCATCAGCACCATCGGCAATAGGTCCGGCGGGAAACTCAGCGCCCGCATGACCGGCCCCAGGACGCCGCTGAGCCAGTCAATGCCCCCAGCGGCCCGAAACATGCCAATGGCCACCAGGATGGCCACCAGATAGGGAATAATGCGGATGGCCACGTCAAACCCTTCCTTAGCTCCTTCCACGAACTCTTCATAGACCTTCACGCAGCGGAGGGCTGCGTAAAGCGGAATGACGGATAACAGGAACGGAATCGAGAGTCGGGATAGAGCATCCACGACCGAAATGAACCGGCCGCGAGTGGCGGGGGCGGGAGCGCCGACCGGACCCGCCCCCGGCTGAAACGCGAAACGAAAAAAGAGCCAGCCGAAGAAAAGCAGGAACCCCGCCAGGACCACCACGCCCCACCAGCGCAACGGTTTGATGCCAGCGGATTCCTTGACCACCGGGGACAGAGTCGATGGCTGGGTGGCGGCGGAGCCGGTTCTCCCATCGGCATGCAGGGCAGGGGAGGGCAACCGAAAGACCGGCAGCCGTTGCAGGAATTTGGCGGTGGTCACCGCCGCCACGGCGGCGCAAGTGGTCGCCATAATTGACGTGCCGACAATGGCGGTGGGGTTAGCGGAGCCGTTGGCGGCGAGAACCGCGATCGCGGTGGCCGGAATAAGCTGAACCGAACTGGTGTTGATCGCCAGGTAGGTACACATCGCGTTGGTGGCAGTCCCCGGGGAACGATTCAAAGTCTCCAGGTCTTTCATGGCCCGCAGTCCGAGCGGGGTGGCGGCATTGCCCAGGCCAAGCACGCTGGCGGCGATATTCATCAGCATCGATCCCATCGCCGGGTGATCCGGCGGCACCTCGGGGAAGAGCCAGCGCATCAACGGCCGCATCGCCCGGGCCAGCAACGAAACCAAGCCGGCCCGCTCCGCCACGCGCATGATCCCCAGCCACAACGCCATGATCCCCACCAGCGGCAGGGCCGTCTTCACGACCGCGTACTCGGCCATCTCGAAGCTCTTGGCCGTAACCTCCGGGAGGTGATCGTTGCACCCGCCGATCACCACCGCCAGCAGGACCAACCCGAGCCAGATGTAGTTGAGCATGCCGCCCAGCATATACCGGAGAGAATTTGGAAAAAGAAAAACCACGATTTTATTTCATGGGGCGACCCCGCGTCAGCCCGCCGGAGCGCGTCTGGGCGACCCAAGGGATGAGGGCTCAGGACAGTGGGGCCCTTAGCGCTTGGTCTTCCGCGTTGGTTCCGCGGGTAAATACCGCCGGTTGTGCTCGACCTTATCCTGCCAGTCCTGGATCTTGCCGGCAGTGCTGCCAAACCAGCGCGCGAAATCGGATTGGGGGCCGAAGCGGGTGGTGTACTGAGCCAGTTCGTTGGTCGCTTTGCCAAGTTCGCCCATCAGCAGCCAGTAGTCGATGGCGTTGGCGGAACGGACTTCATTGGTCCAAGCCCGGCCCCGGTCAGGGAAGGTCTGGATGATCGCGGAAATCGTGGCGCAGGCCTCGCGGTATTGCCGCGCCCCATGCACGAGATCTTCGGTGTCGAACTCAACCGCTTTGCAGGCCGTCCAATCCTTGCCGCCCAACTTATCGAGTTGGGGGGCGATCCCGGGCGCGGACGCGAGCCGCTGGAACGTCTCTTTCATTTTTTCCAAGTCGGCGGCGCCTTCACGTTCCAGGCGGACGTTCCACGAGTAGGCCTGGTTCGGTTCCAGCTGGAACTCGCGTGGCACCGGAACGAACCCTTTGGCCGTGAGGGTGAGAGTCTGTTGGCCTGGCGGAGCGTGGGCCGTGTGGTCAGTGATGGGCAATCGGTTGCCCGCCGGGTCGTGGACCTGGAAATCAACCGCGGGTGTGGTTTCAACCAGGACGGAAGCCGGTTTGGGCCGCAGCACAATCTCCACGAGATTCGTTCGGTGCGCCGTGACCTCGATCGTGTCCGTGAACGGGTAAAAATTGGGATTCGTCGCGGAGACGGAGTAAACCCCGATACGAACCTGGGTCTGGTCAGATGGGGCTCGCGGGAGACCGTTCAAGAAGAGCTGCGTTCCCTCGCTGGGGGTTAGGTGGATCGCGATGCCCCCCATGAGTGGGTGGAGGATAAGGTCCGTCACGAGGTCTTGCCCCGGACGCTCAATCCGCAGGTTCAGACGGTTGGTTTCATAGCCCGGGGCAGAGGTTTCAAAGGTGTAGGTATGGGCGATTTCGGCGTTGGGGAAAACCCACTTTGTACCGCACGGGGCGCCGTTGATGGTCGCATTAGTCACGGAGTTCCGGAGCGTGATGGTCATGGGCTGAGGGCGCAGGGCGAGTTCCAGGACCGTGGACACATCCTTCCGGACGGTGGCCGCCGAAGTGACATCAGAAAACCCCTTTAGCCTCAATTGCACCTTGGCCGGACCGGGCCGCAACCGAAGCAGTCGATCGGGGGTCAGGGGCTGAGGACGATCCCGGACCCGGAGTTCGGCGCCGGTCAGCACGGGTTGCGGCGGGAGATAGGGCTCGTGATTCCACGTCAGACGCACGGCCAAAGTCCCATAACCCTCATAGCGATCGACCACGCCGGCAACGAGCAACGCCAGGGCTAAACCTCCCAGGACGATCCACCCCAGGCACCGATAGGTCCACTTGATAATGGTTCGCGTCATGGGTTCACTCAGGGATTGAAGATCTGGTTAAGGAGCCGAACAATCGGGTGGCGATAGCGGATGGCGAGCACGATCGTGGCCAGCACCAACGTGTAGAAATAGAGATAGAGGGCCGGTTCTGACAGCAGGGCTCGCCAGCGGGATCTCGTGCTTTTAGGAAGGACTGTCGGCATGCCGAAGGGCCGACTGGGTGTTCGGGCCGCCGCTGAGCGCGAGCCGGAGGGATTCGCCTGGGCCGGGTCCACCTGGCGAAGCGAGTTTTCGAAGCGAGTCCGAGACTTCGGTGGAAGCCGGCCCATGAATTGGTTCAGGTGCTCGATAATCCCCGGCTCCGCCGCGGCGAGGTCGTTTCCGAGGTCTTTGAGGGCGTGTGCCAGTTCTTCGGTAATTGGACTGTCCTTCAGCTTGGTTTCACGCTCGGCCAGATAATCGAGAAAACCCGGCAGAAACTGCCGCGCGCAAGCCTCGGGTCTGGCATCGAAGAAGCGTCGAAGAAACGGACGGAGGAGCTTGGGAGCCTTAAGGACGTCCGCCCGGAAAAGTGTCGAAACCTCCTTGGACAGGTCCGCATCCAGTGAGTCATCGAGGCTGGACTGCGCCAGGGCCAACAGGGTGTCCGGCGTGGGTTCCTTCGCCATGCAGGCCTCAAAAAGTCCGTAGAGTTTCTGGAACCGGTCGTTTTGGCCGGGATCGATCAGATGCTGTTCTTTCTTGAGCAACGTCAGCAACTCGCGGCCGCCAGCGCTCTTGAGAAAACCCGCGCTGGGGAGGTGACGCAGGGCGATCCGGGAAAGCGATGCGATCGCGGAGGCGCCTAGCATCAGCGGTTTGATGGCCGCGGAACGAATGGAGGCAAGGGCCACTTGGCGGGCCTGATCCCACTCCCGCAGAACGCGGTTCAGCAGCTCAATCACCTCCCGCAAGGCCGGGTCGGCAGCTTTGCCGGAGAAACCCGGGTGCGCCAGGCGGTGGGCGGACAGGATGATAAGTTCCACCGGCGACCGGGCCCAGGCCCCCCGCCCAAACCACTCGAGTGCCCGCGCAAAATCCTCCAGCGTGCCGACCGCGAGGATCTGATCCAACGCGGCGTTGACGGCTTCCTCCTTGCCCCCCTCGCTCCACCAGAATGCGGGCGTGACTGCTTCCCCTTGCAGCGAGTCGGTGGCGGATGGGCGCCGCAGGTACTGCCGTAACGCGAGGATCGCCTGCAGCCGCTCAGGAACCTTCGCGCGCGGTTCTGCCTGCCAGGACTCGAGGGCCTCGATAAACCGCGCATCCTCGTCAAGCAAGGCCCCGGCGAGCGTCAGCGACTGGCTATAGGCGGCGAGGATCTTGGCGACCTCAGGATCCGGGAGGCGGGCGGCGGCGGTTCCGGGCAATTTCCGCCACCGCGGCAGTTCAAGCACCAGCTCACGGGTCAAGCGGTTGTCGGCACAAACCGCTCCGGTGATGGCCTCGGCCGCTTGGGGGGCGCAGCCTTGGGCGCTCCTCAGAAACGACTCGAGCGCCTGCCACTTGAATTGGAAGGGCAGTCCGGAGTCGAGGAGCAGGATCAGTTCAGCGGCACCGGCCAGCAGCCAATTCGGCGGTATTTGGGTGGGTTGCAGCCCGGAGCAGGCGGGCAAGGCAAGCCAGCTCTCAAGCAAGTGCAATCGGACGGCTATCGGCGGTGACGGGTCCGGGGGAGCGGATTGGCAGGATTGAAGCAGTCTCTCCTGGTAGCGGTCGCCCAGCGTCGGTGCTACCAGCCGGGCAAAGCGGCCCGGGCCTTGCACCTGCTCCAAAGGTGCCGCCCGCCCCATATCCCCTTGGGTGAGCACCACCAGGGCGGAGACAAATTGCTGTGAGGCCGCCGCGTCCTCGGGGAGCCAACCACTCAACTGGTTGGCCATTTTGGTTTCAACATCCTCGCTGGCGCTGGCACAGGAGAGCATCGCTGACAATTCGTCGGGTCGGGACAGACGGGCGTGGGCTATCGCCCGGCTGGTGCATAGTTCCAGCCAGGCCGCAGCCTGGTCGGAAACCTCGGTGCCGCGCCCTTGTTCCAGGCTCAACAAATCCAGTTCACGGCTGCCGGGAAGGTCGCTCGGATGGAGGTCCTTGAACCGGTCCCGGACCTCGCGCAGGTAGGCATATTGGCCACAGCGGAGCCAATCGATGGCCAGGGCTGCGAACGCCCCCAGTTCGAGTTCGGCCGAGCGGGCGCCGGTAAAGAGGTTGATCGCGCGGTATTGGCCCTCGTAACAGTAGCGCGGGAGATCGGGATCCTCGCCCTCGAATGTCGTCACTCCGACGATTCTCACCCCTTTCGTCCCCTTCGGGTTCTCGTGGGTGGAAAACGTCAACTGT